>Ga0114973_10002912_pt1 | contig 12277 bp, 14 predicted proteins | sample M_140807_MF_Meta_FD_87025 | JGI IMG/M metagenome (GOLD analysis project Ga0114973, IMG submission 87025) | Freshwater microbial communities from Lake Montjoie, Canada to study carbon cycling - M_140807_MF_MetaG | ecosystem: Environmental > Aquatic > Freshwater > Lake | place: Lake Montjoie... | reverse complement strand
GCATATTGGTCAACCGTAAACTATAGAGAGGCTTATGGAATTCATGCAACAAATGGGATTTTATTTAATCATGAATCTCCAAGGCGCGGTGAAACTTTCGTAACTCGAAAGATAACTCGTGCCGTAGCAAAAATTGCTACTGGAAGTAAAGATAAGTTATATCTTGGTAATTTAGATGCTACCCGCGACTGGGGCTTTGCCAAGGAGTATGTGGAATCTATGTGGCTTATGCTGCAACAAAAACAATCAGGTGATTATGTAGTTGCAACGGGTGTGGGCGCAACGGTACGTGATTTTGTTCAGGCAGCTTTTGAGTATGTTGGGCTCAATTACAAAGATTATGTTGAGGTAGACAAGAGGTATGTAAGACCTACTGAAGTAGATGCATTAGTGGGTGATCCTTCAAAAGCTGAAAAAATTCTTGGCTGGAAAGCTAAAACACATTGGAAAGCACTTGCAAAGCTAATGGTTGTTGCTGATATAGAAAAGATTAAATCTAAATCTTAAAATCTAAAGTTAAGCAGTCAGAGTAATTAGTGAAACCTCAGGTGGGCAAGCAAATCTAATTGGTGCAAAAGGGCTCATTCCAATACCTGCTGAAACATTAAGCCAAGGCTCATTATTTACTCTTGTTACACCGCGCGATCGCCAATTTTCTAAATCACAATTTGTTGTAAGCGATTTACTCTCATTTAGCCATGGCAATCTAACTTGGCCACCATGAGTATGTCCTGCGAATATTAGATCTAATTTATCTTGCGCCATTGCAGCAAGTACTCGCTCATATGGAGCATGAGTTACACCTATTGAAATATCAGCGCTCTTACTTGACGCACCTCCTACCAAGGGATAGTTATCTAACTCAAGGTGAGCATCATCTGTGCCACGAGCTTCAACTATAACTCCATTAACCCTTACTTTCACTTTATTGTGGTTTAAATCTTTCCAACCTCGGTTAATTAATTTCTTTTGTAAACTTTGCCACGGCAATTTGTCACCAAGTTTTCGCTCGCCATGATCTTTTTGTAGGTAGGAAAATGGATTTTTAAACTTTGGTCCATAATAATCATTTGAACCAAATACAAAAAAGCCAGGTAGGTCAAGTAATTCATCTAAGGCGCTAATTACTGGCCCCACTGAATCTTTATGGGCTAGGAAATCACCGGTTGAGATAACTAAATCGGGTTTTAAATTGATAAAGCTTTTAACATCCGCGGTCTTACGTTTCTGACCTGGGCGCAGATGAAGGTCAGAAAAGTGCAAAATAGTGATATCACTAGACCCTTTTGGTAGTAGGGGTAGGATAGATCTGCGTACTTTATATGCCATAGGCATGAGAAGATACCGCTATGGGACTAAAAGAAAAACTACAAACAGATTTAACCGATGCGATTCGCGCACGGGATGAGGTAAAAAGCGGAACTATTCGCATGTTACTTGCCGCAATAACAAATGAAGAGGTTGCAGGCAAGGCGGCCAAAGTTTTAGTAGATACTGAAGTAATTACTGTTTTATCACGTGAGGCAAAAAAGCGCCGTGAGGCAGTTGAGGCATACACCCAAGCGAAAAGAGATGATCTTGCCAATAAAGAAAAAGCGGAGGCAGCGGTAATTTCGCTTTATCTACCAGAGCAGTTAAGTGAGGCTGAGATTAAGAAGTTAATCACCGATGCAATTGCTGAAACAAATGCTTCAGGTCCTGCCGGCATGGGATTAGTAATGAAGGTATTACAGCCTAAAATTGCTGGCAAAGCAGATGGTGGATTAGTTTCATCCCTAGTTAAAGCAGCGCTCGCCCAATAATTTCATATAAACCCGATAGAAAGAAGTAAATATGAAGTATGAGTACGTAACTGTTCCACTACTAACACACGCGACCAAGGCGATCCTAGATACTTGGGGTTCTGATGGTTGGGAGTTAATACAAGTAATTCCAGCCCCAGGGGGCGGGGAACAATTAGTCGCTTATATGAAACGAGAGATTAAATGAGTATAAAAGAAAAAATAGAGTCCCTTGGTTTAACTCTGCCAGTTGCAGCACTACCAGTTGCGGCATATGTACCAGCAGTTAGAACTGGTAATTTAGTTTTTGTTGCGGGTCAGCTTCCATTAGTAGATGGCAAGATTGTTAAAGAGGGCAAAGTTGGTAAAGAGGTAACGCCGGAAGAAGCCAAAGAGATGGCGCAAGTTTGTGCACTAAACGCTTTAGCTGCAATTGCTTTAGTTGCAGATATAGATCAGATAGAGCGAATCGTAAGAGTTGGTGGTTTTGTGAATGGCATTCCAGGTTTTTTTGCGATCCCACAAATTATTAATGGAGCAAGTGAGTTATTCATTAAATTATTTGGTGAAGTAAATGGTAAGCATGCTAGAACTGCAATTGGTGTGGCAGAGCTACCACTTAATGCCCCTGTTGAGGTAGAAGTTTTAGTTCAAATTAAAAATTGGTAAAGTTGTGAAAAATTACCATCCTGAAAAGTCTTTTAACCATCAATTACCTTTCAAGCAACTCAGTATGAATTTAATTTATAAAAAATGAAGATTTTAATTATTTGTGATTCCTTTAACATTGGTGGCATCCAGAGACTAGCACTAGATCAAGCCTACGGTTTGGCTGATCTGGGGGTGCATGGAGAAATTTTAGTAATGAGTTCTAGAGATGCTACAAAGTCAGACTCATTTGAAATAAACGAATCTGGCTTGATAAGAAAACATAGAGTAAAAATCAACTACTTACCCGGGACAAGGAAAGAACAGTTTTTACATATTAAAAAAATGTTAGCGTCTGGACAATACAATAAAATTTTTGCGCATTCACTTCGAGGCGGTGTATTAGCTTGGGTTATTTGTAAAATTTTTAGATACGATTTATCTGTTTTAACAGTTATTCACCAACTACCAAGCCTTTCATCTCCCATTCAACGTTATAAAAGAATGTTTTACTCTCAGTTCTGCGATAAATTATATATATTCTCGGTTGCTGCAAAAAATGATTGGCTGTCGAACCAAAACAGAAATTTATTTGTTAAGTTATTCACCAGCCGAAGGAAAGTCTTTGTATGCAGGAATGGCGTGTATCTACCGAGATTAACACAAAGTTATGAAGGTACAAATAATTTTTTTGAATTAAAGAGAATAATGTTTATCGGTAGGCTCACTGCCTGGAAAGGACTTGCAACTTTTTTAGAAATAGCCCAACTAGAAGTATTAAAGAAACAAAAAATTTTGATTATTAGCCCAACCGAACCGCACGAATTTTTAAAAAATTTAAATGATGATTTTGGCAATCGAATCACATGCATTACAGGCAAGTCAGTTTCAGAGATTACTTTTTATCCGGGAGATTTATTACTATATCCGGTGATCTTTGAAGGAATGTTTATTGAAGGTGTGAGCATTAATGTTTTAGAAATGGCATGCATTGGTGTCCCTAGTATAATTTCGAATGGTGTTGAAACTTGGCCTGAATTAGTAACGTTGGGAATATTACAGGTGGTAAACTGGAAAGAAACTAATTCAATTGCTAATCTAATTCTAAATCAATATAAATTTTCATCTAGTGATAAAATTTTTGAAGCCAGACGGTTAATTGATATCAACAATAACTTGAATATTATGTTGCAAGACTAGCTAATAAGTTCAAGGAATCAATACCAAGAAAAACAAAGATATTTTATACCTTTTAAAACTCTCCCAAAATCAAAACAATTTAAGATCTTGTTTGAAGCTTGACCCAACCTCGAGATGCAAAATCAGTAAGTTCTTTATTAATTGCTCCGCAAGATATTTTGTGGCAGAGTTTCCGCTTGATACCCCAGTTGAGATAGAGGTTTTAGTTCAACTAAAGTAAAAACTCGTTTAAACGCAGTAAACTTTCAATAACTACAATCAACTATTAGGAGGGCCCCCTTGAAAAGAGTACTTATAACGGGGATAACTGGCCAAGATGGATTTCACCTAACTGAATTACTTCGGTCAAAAGGTTATAAAATTTTTGGTCTACTAAATGGACAACAAAAATCGAGAGTGCTCGAGTTCTTGAATAAATTTCCTGAAGTTGAAATGTTGGGAGGAGATTTAACAGATTCTTCTAGTTTATTACGGGCAATTGACATTTCTAAACCAAACGAACTTTATAATCTAGGTGCAATTAGCTTCGTTGGACTTAGTTTTAAGCAGCCAGAATTAACTGCAAATGTTACCGGTCTTGGCCCTCTTAGATTACTAGAGGCAATTAGAACGCTTGGAGCAGAAAAAGAAATAAAATTTTATCAGGCGTCTAGCTCTGAAATGTTTGGAAAAGTTTTACAAGTTCCCCAAAACGAGGTAACTCCTTTTTATCCAAGAACACCATATGGCGTGGCTAAGGTTTATGCACATCAAATTTGTGTGAACTATCGTGAATCATATGGAATGCACGTATCGTGTGGAATATTATTTAATCATGAAGGCGAATACCGTGGAGAGGAGTTTGTAACAAGAAAAATAACAAAATCAGTAGCCCAAATTGCGCAAGGAAAACTAGATAAAATTAGATTAGGAACACTCGAGCCTAAGAGAGACTGGGGATACGCGGGTGATTATGTTGAGGCAATGTGGTTAATGATGCAGCAGGAAACTCCCGATGACTATGTGATAGCAACTGGCAAGACACATTCAGTTAGAGATTTTCTATCGGCAGCTGTTAAAGCGGCTGGGTTAAAAGGAGATCCAGAGGATTATGTAATTATCGATGATAATTATAAACGGCCTGCAGAGGTAGATTTATTAGTCGGCGATGCTTCAAAGGCTAAGAAAGTTTTAGGATGGGAGCCAAAAATTAATTTTGAGGATTTAGTTTTAAAAATGTTAACTCATGATATGAAAAGTTAATTAGTCTAACGACCCCGTTTAGATAATCTTTCATAATCTAAAACTATTACCGCTCTTGGCTCAAGCTTTACCCAACCACGGGATGCAAAATCAGCAAGTGCCTTATTAACTGTTTCACGAGATGCTCCAACTAATTGAGCTAATTCTTCTTGGGTTAAATCATGGTTAACATGGAGCCCATCATCTTTTTGCGTTCCAAATCTTTCACCTAACTCAATAATTGCTTTAGCAACTCGGCCAGGAACATCAGCAAAAACTAAATCAGATAAAACATCATTTGCCTTACGGAGCCTCTGGGCAAGACGTCCTAATAACTGTAGTGAAACTTGTGGATGAGCTCTTACCCAATCAATAACCTGATCATTAGCTAGTGCTAACAACTTTGAATCAACTACCGCAGTTGCAGTTGCAGTTCTTGGCCCTGGATCAAAGAGTGATAACTCACCAAACATATCTCCAGGTCCTAAAATTGAAAGTAGATTTTCTCGTCCATCAGAGGATGTTGTGCCAAGTTTTAACTTTCCATCAGTTACAACAAATAATCTGTCTCCAGCATCGCCCTCTTTAAATAAGGTTTGTCCTTTTGAGATCTTAACCGCTGTCATTGATGCCCTAAGAGTTGAGGCTGAGGCATCATCGAGTGCGGTAAACAAAGGCGCACGACGCACAACCTCTTCTTCATTTTTGCTAGGCATAAGGCAGAGGATACAACGCCTACCCGCTTTAACTCTAATAAGCGTAATCTTGGCCAAATGCGTGAGAGTTTGGCTAATAAAAAGATACGAGCGAGAGCTATTTATCGCTTACTTAGTAAAAACTATCTGAACGTTAGATGTGAGTTAGATTATTCAAACCCATTTGAATTACTAGTTGCAACTGTTTTATCTGCCCAATGCACCGATAAGCGCGTTAATCAAACGACGCCAGCCTTGTTTAAAAAATATAACACAATTAAAAAGATGGCTGCAGCTGATAGAAAAGATCTCGAAAAATTAATAAAATCAACAGGCTTTTTCAGAGCAAAAGCAAAAAACATTAAATCTTTAAGTCAAAAAATCTTAATTGATTTTGGTGGTGAAGTTCCAAATAATCTCGAGGATTTAATTACATTACCTGGCGTGGGAAGAAAGACGGCTAATGTGGTTTTAGGCCATGCCTTTGGCATCCCAGGAATAACTGTTGATAGGCATTTTGGTAGGTTAAGTAGAAGATTTGGTTGGAGTAAAGAAAATAATCCAATAAAGGTTGAGTTTGAGGTTGGCGAACTAATTATTAGAAAAGAATGGACAAATTTGTCACAGCGCTTGATTTGGCACGGCAGGCGTGTGTGCCATTCACGAAAACCAGCATGTGGCGCCTGTGTATTGGCTAAGTTATGCCCATCATTTGGAATTGGTGAGAGTGATCCAATTAAAGCAAAGCGTTTAGTTAAAACGGAGGCAGATTTTAGGTGAGAAAACTTTCCGTGCTTATGATTACAGCATTATTACTAAGTAGCTGCTCTACTGGTGAGCAGGTACTAACAGCTACACCAGGTGTCATTCCAAGTTGTGATGAGATTGATACAAGTAAAGCAACTAAAAAAACACTTCAGATGCCATGCCTTGATGGTTCATCAGACATTAACTTTCATAGTATTAAAGGACCATTAATCATTAATGTCTGGGCCTCATGGTGTGAGGGGTGTAGAGAAGAAATGCCTTACTTTATTGATCTTTATGCAAATCCAGTATTTAAAAATGGTGAAATTGAATTACTTGGCATAGATGTAGATGAGAGAAACGCTGAGAGTGGGCCAAATTTTATTAAATCTTACGGAATGAGTTGGCCTCATTTAGAAGATGTAGATGGCAGGTCAAAATTGGTATTTGGCCCAGGAGTTCCTGTTACTTACTTTCTAGATAAGCACGGTGAGATTGTTTACAAACATATAGGCGCTTTTCTATCTAAAGCACAACTTTATGAAGCAGTTGAGAAGTATTTTGAGGTAAAGCTTTGAGTGCCTTTGATTTATTAGTTCTTATGGTTCTACTAATTACTGCATACGGCGGATTTAAAAATGGTTTTGTTCAAACTGTATTTAAGACGATTGGCTACATAGCAGGCGGTGTTGCAGGAGTTGCGATTGCTGTAGAGGTGATGAGTACGTGGAGTAATAATCTTGCAAAGGCAGCGGGTGCCATAATCCTGATATTTCTACTTGCAACAGTAGGAGAGTTTACCTTGGGTAAAATTGGTCTAGGTTTTAGAAAAGTACTTTTCATTTCCCCATTAAAGTTTCTTGATTCATTACTAGGAGTAGGACTTGCCACACTACGCACTGTATTCATTACCTATTTACTCTCTGTAATTTTAATTGCTATACCTCAGAGTATTGGTGATTCCTATATTGCTTCTTCACAGTTTTATAAAATTATCGAGTTTTATTCACCAAATCTTGTTTCTCATCTTAATAAGTCTTTTAATGATTTATTTGAATAAATAATAATTTTGTCGATCCTTGGATAGCTGTTTACGATGTCACACGATGGTGAAATTACTTATTTATCTTTACTTAACCTTATTAATAAAAGTTCTTCGGAAACTCTTAACCATCTGAATCAAAGTTAATTTTGATTCTCCATGGAGCCTTGGATAAAGCGTGACAGGAATTTCGCCGATTGATAATTGTGCTTTAATATAAAGAATTAAACTGCGTGGAAAAAATTCATATCCTGTGAATTTGTAGTCTGAGGTCAAGCCCTTAGGTATTCTAGACACTTTATAGAGTCGTAAACCGGAAGACATATCGAAAGACAACCTAAATTTAACTCGTGTGAATAAATGCCCAGCTTTTGTAAGTATTTTTCTCCGATATTGCCAGCCAATAATATTGGATTTAGGCAAAAATCTTGAGCCAATAATTAGATCTAAAGAGCTATTACTTTTGAATGCTTCTAATAAGGCGATCAAATAAATAGGATCATGAGTTTTATCACCATCCATTGATATCAATATTTCATACTTTTTCATAATAGCGAACATAATTCCTTCTGTATGCGCCGAGCCTATTCCTTGTCTTGAATCTCTAAGCTTATAAAAAAACTGCTCTGGGTACTCTTCTCTTTTATTTGCACAGTATGATTCGGTTCCATCAGTACTCGAATCATCAATAATTAAGATATGAGCACTTGGTAATAAAGAGTAAATGTTCGGGATCAATTCAGTTAGGTTTTTCATTTCATTTATAACGGGAATTACAATCAGTACTTTATTCATGTATTTGACGTCCATTCTAATTCAATAAAGTCTTTAAAAGTGAAACCTTTTTAATAAATCTGAAGTTATCTACACCGAGGGCATTCAAAAGCTTTGAATTATCGACAGTAAAGGGGATGTTATATTTTTTATAGGTGTTTGGTATGGGGCTATCACGCAAAATGCTTATACCAGCTTCAAAAAAATAGTTTGTTGGAACTGTGATGCCAGTTGCAAATATATAATTTCCAGACTCTCCTGATTCAAGTAGTTTCACTAAAATTTTCATGTATTGACGCGCACAACCAATATCCAAGAATTCTAAATCTTCCTGGGCTTTAGAATACTCTTGCTTCAACCAAAATTCATCCTTGCTAAGGATGGCAGAGGCTATTTTAGGGAGTAAGAAATGTGGCTTACTGTAAATACTTACATGATTAAAAAAATAAATAATATAAGGATTAATAAAATCAGCTGATTTAGAATACTCAAGAATTAATTGCTCGCAATATATTTTATGCTCCGTATAGGTATCACGGCTTAGTACGCTGCTATTTTCGTCTATAAGTCCAGATAACGACTCAAATCTTAGCCCTGAGCTGAATAAGACAAAATCAACTTTAGAGCCAGAGTAAATGCATGCTTTTAGACAAACCTCAAGTAAGACTTCAATCTCTTTGAACACATGAAAATACTTTAGCAATTCAATTTTGGTGCGTGATTTTCTATCTAGACTCTTGGATGCTGTAAATAGTATTTTTTTCACTTTATGATCTTTTATAATTTTTGCAAGCATAATGTAATTCAAGTTTTGATAAGTTGATATTAAGGTATAGTTTTCGTGCACCCCTGATTTTGCCAAAGTTATAACCTTTAACTTCTTAGCTTTGTACAATTCTAAAAGGATCTTTGCGTCTTGACCCTGTGCCCCTACGATCAAAACACTTGATTGCATTACGCTAGTGTACTTCGCTAATGTTATAGTAGTACTTAACTAGGATTGAGGAAGTTTTTTGGGGAAAAAAAAGAATTCAGTCTTGATCACGGGAGTCTGTGGTCAAGATGGTAGTTATATGGCGGAGTTGTGTGTGGCTAATGGATTACAAGTACATGGACTAGCCAGGGTAACCTTGAATCCAAACCTTTCCCGGCTTGCAAACCTAATCGAAACCAAAAGTAACTCAGGTGAGTTTAATCTACATTTTGGAGATATAACAGACTCGATTTATATCAGAAATCTACTTGAGGACATTAATCCCGATTTTGTGTTTAATTTTGCGGCACAATCTCATGTTAAAATTTCGTTCCAACTTCCGGAATTAACTTTCAATGTCAACACTTTAGGCTATCTGAATATATTAAACTCATTATCAAGATCTAAGAAAGAAACTTTTTTATATCAAGCTAGTTCAAGTGAGTTATTTGGGGATTCTCCACCCCCACAATCATTTACGACAAGTTTTTCTCCAGTTAGCCCGTATGCGATTTCTAAATTAAGTAGTCACTCATTAAAGGAATCTTATCAACCGATAGGTTCAGTCAAGATCTGTAATGGAATATTATTTAATCATGAATCTTTTAGGCGTAGTGAATATTTCGTCACCAAAAAAATTGTTAAAAACGCAGTAAGAATAAAAAATGAAATCTTAATTGGAAAGAATAATTCAAAAACAATTGAAAAATTACGGCTTGGAAATTTAGATGCAAAAAGAGACTGGGGGTGGGCACCCGAATATATGATTGGAGTGTTCCAAAGAGCTATGAGTGGGGATAGTACTCAACTTTTTATAGGAACAGGCGAGAGTGCCAGTGTAATGCAATTTGCCTCGCGGGTTTTTCAAAATTTAGATTTAGAATTACAAGATTGGTTAGATCATGATATTGAATTGATCAGGATATCTGAAGTTAATCACCTAGAAGCAAAAAAATCTGATGTTAAAAAATCTCTTGGCTGGTTGCCTCAATACAACTGGGAATCACTGTGTGATCTCATGTGCGAAGAAGAACTGATCAATAGCGGAAAAAAAATCAACTGGGTTAATTTGTTATCTGAGAGGTCTTAGTCACAAATGACGGTCAACTTAGAGAGTAATTTAATAGAAAAGTGTAGATTATGCTCTAGCAATCGCTTGAGTGAAGTTATGGACCTAGGAGTTTTAAGTTCATGCGGGGATTTTCCATCCGAGAAATATGCAATTTTACCTAAAGGGCAACTCCGTTTAGTAATTTGTGAATTATGTTTGTTAGTACAGTTAGATCGAAACTTCAATCTAAATCAGTTATTCCATAAGGGCTATGGATATGAGACGGGTTTGAACACAAGCATGAAGATGCACGTTGAAAAACTTGCTCTTGAAGCTTATGAATTCTTAAAGTTCCCAAAAGAATTCAGTGTGCTTGATATCGGTTCAAATGATGGCACGCTTTTAAATTTTTTAAATTACTATAAACCTACTGTGTCAGTAGGAGTTGATCCTACAATAAAATATTTAAAAAGTAAGTATCATACAAATATAACAACTTTTGATCTTTTCTTTGATCGGTCGACTCAACAGACGATATCAAGTAAATTTGAGAATAAGTATGATCTTATTTTCACAGTAGCAATGTTTTATGATTTAATTAATCCGAATGAGTTTGTAGAATGTGTTAAGAAAATTCTATGTCCTAATGGAATTTGGGTTGTAGAGGTTAGTTATCTTTATAGCATGCTCAATACCAATTCTATTGATACGATCTGTCACGAGCACCTAGAGTACTACTCTTTGAATGCTTTAGACTATTTATTAAAACTCCACGAATTGAAAGTAGTCGAATACAGTATCAATGACTCAAATGGAGGTAGCGTCAGACTTTATATCACCCATACTGACTCGGAAAGAATTGAATCACAATCATTTAAGTTTGCGTTGAATCAAGAATCAGTAATTTCGAAAGAAATAAAGACACTTTTCAAAGAAATGAAAAAAACTGTAGATAAGTATGCAGAACAAACAAGTAAATATCTCGCTTCAATAATAGACCATAGAATAATGGGGCTGGGTGCATCAACAAAAGGCAACACTTTTTTACAACTTTATCCGGAAATTGCCAACCAATTATCAGGAATCGCAGAAATAAACCAAAATAAATTTGGTTGCTACACCCCGGGAACCAATATTGAGATTTTTTCGGAAAAAGATATAATAAGTACTGCACAAAATATTGTTTTTTTAGTTTTACCCTGGCATTTCAAATCTTTTATTCTAACAAATTTTAAGCAACTAATGGATACTGGTAAAGTTAAAATTATTTTTGCGTTACCAAAATTTGAAATCTATCCTGAAGAAGGTTTAGTTCATTGATTATAGGAAATTTAGAAGAATTCTTATGTTAGAGATATAAACTTAATAAACATTTTGAGAAAAATAAAATTCCACCATAACAAAACTACTAATGGAAATAAACTATTACTTAGTTAAAATCTGATAAGTTTTTTACCTTAATATATTGTGATATTGGAGATTTTAACTATTTTAACGGGCTTTCGATTAACTTTGCAATCTTTCTGATATTAATTTCATTACGTAAGGGTCTGCTAAGGTAGTTGAATCCCCAACTTCTCTATTTTCGGCAACATCCTTAAGTAGGCGCCGCATAATCTTTCCGCTGCGAGTTTTAGGCAGCTCTGTCACCACCATAATCTGACGAGGTTTGGCAATTGCGCCAATATTTTTGGCCACATGATCTCGCAATTGCTGTACCAGGTCATCGCTTTTAGCTGCTTCAATTCCACCGCGTAAAATAACAAATGCAACAATTCCCTGACCTGTCACCTCATCTTTAGCACCTACTACAGCAGCTTCTGCAACTGCCTCATGAGAAACAAGTGCGGACTCAACTTCAGTTGTTGAGATTCGATGTCCTGAAACATTCATAACATCATCTACCCGACCAAGTAACCAGATAGCGCCATCTTTATCTAACTTAGCGCCATCCCCTGCAAAATATAAATCATTAAATCTTGACCAGTATGTATCTTTGTAACGCTCTGGCTCTTTCCAAATACCACGCATCATTGATGGCCAAGGTTGCGTTAGTACTAAATAACCACCGCGACCATTACCAACCGCATTACCTTCATCATCTACTACTTCAGCGCCAATTCCAGGAAGAGCCTTCATAGCACT
>Ga0114973_10002911_pt1 | contig 12285 bp, 7 predicted proteins | sample M_140807_MF_Meta_FD_87025 | JGI IMG/M metagenome (GOLD analysis project Ga0114973, IMG submission 87025) | Freshwater microbial communities from Lake Montjoie, Canada to study carbon cycling - M_140807_MF_MetaG | ecosystem: Environmental > Aquatic > Freshwater > Lake | place: Lake Montjoie... | reverse complement strand
TATGAGATTTAAAGAAAGCCGCTCTCAGTAGAGAGTCTGTATTATGATTCTCGAAAAACGTAGCTCTAAGTAATGACCGAGATTGCTGAGCTAAGAAGAACGATGCTTTTAGAAGAACATTGGTATTTTGAGACCTAGATATGCTCGCAGATTTTAGAGAGCTAGTATTTTGATTTTTTGAAAACGTTGATCTTAAGCGAACATCTGTAGTCTGATTCTCAGAGAACGTGTTTCTAAAGAGAGCATTGGTGTTATGTACGTTAGATCGCAGAGCTTTTAGGAGAGCTTTAGTCTGCTGGGTTTTACTCTGAGCGGCTTTAAAGAAGGAGCTAATATTGTGTTGCTCAAAGAATGCTGCTTTTATTAATGTGTTAGTATTATGAGATAGAATCTTAACCGATATAAGTGCGGCTATGGTCTGGTGTGATATGAGCCCTGCTGCACTTATTAAAGCAATAGTTCGATGAGTCCTAGTAGTAGCCGACTTTAGTAATGAATTAGTAAGATGAGTATCAGTAAATCCAGCTCTCAAAACTGACCTAGCCAGATGGGTATCAGTAAGCCCTGCCTTTAGTAAAGAATTAGTTAACTGAGTTTCAGCTAACCCCGCACCTAAAAAAGAATTAGTAAGATGGGTATCAGTAAACCCTGCTCTTAATAGTGACCTAGCTTGGTGGGTATCAGTAAATCCCGCCTTTAGCAAAGAATTAGTAAGATGATTGTCAGTAAACCCCGCCCTTAATACTGACCTCGCTTGATGTGCGTCAGTGAGCCCCGCCTTAAGCACAGAATTAGTAAGATGAGTGTCAGTGATCCCCGCTTTAAGTAATGAATTAGTAAGATGAGTATCAGTAAAACCAGCCCTTAATACGGACCTAGCTTGATGAGTGTCAGTAAGCCCCACTCTCAGAACTGCCCTTGTCTGGTGGACATCGATAAGACCGGCTTTTAAAAACGAAGATGCGTTATGTTGCCTACTAGCGGTCAATTGAATTAAAGTCTGAGTTAAATGTGTATTCGCGAACGTCCTAACAGCGCCGGATAATGCGGCTAACGGAGCATCAGATATTGGTCCAAAACCTAGCATGCTTCACACTCTTTAAAAGACGTAAGGTCTCTTAAATATATTCCACCAAAGCAGAACTAGATGCATCATAAATTGTAGGCGCAATAAAGACTTCGCCCGCGATATCAGATCCTACAACATCACCGAGGCCCGTATAAGGCTTACCCTTAACCAACACCTCAGGTCTCAACACAGTAATAATCTCCAACGGCGTTTCCTCCTCAAACGGCACCACATAATCCACAATATCCAAAGACCTAAGTATCTCCAACCTCCGCTCCAAACAATTAACCGGTCGCCCATCGCCCTTCAATCGTCTAACACTCTCATCAGTATTAACGCCAACAACAAGCTTATCGCCCTTCGACTTAGCATACCTCAAATAGTCAACATGCCCAGCATGAAGAATATCAAAACATCCATTTGTAAACACTAACTTAAAATCTCGGTCACGCAGGACAGACGAATCATGTATTAATTTGTCTTTAACGAAATCATATAACCTTAAAGGCTTAATACTCGATCTCTGAACGTACAGACTGGAAGCATAAGTCGCTAACTTAGCTGAATCATGAATACCAAACCCTAATAAGACACTATACCCAAAGAAAGCTAAAAAACAATCACCAGCGCCAATTATATTTCGCTTAACGACTGGTTCTTGCGGTACTTTAAACAGAACACCATCATCTAACCCAGCCACGCCTTTTTCGGCCATAGTTATAATAATGTTTCTGCAATCGGTTGCCTTGCTGATGACATCAAGCTGCTTTAACAAATCATCAGATCCTGACGCTTCCCTTGCTTCCTTAGCGTTTAACTTTAAGGCAAAGCAACCACGCCAGCGATGAATGTCATTAGGCTTGATATCCACTATCGCATTGCTTAGATGATCTTTAAACCAATCGGCTTTAAAGAACCCTTTATTGTAATCGGAGAATAGATTAACATCAGCTGTAGGAAACCGCATGAGGTTTTCATCAATATTCGCACCAAGTTCTTCTCGGTCTATCCTAAAGATAAACTCGCTACCATTATAATACCGCCTCTTGATCGGAGTCAGCGGACTATTAAAACAGTGTCTTGTGTCTATCTTATTCTCAGCATACACAGAAAATGCCTGGTGAGAAAGAGCACCTACTAATTGTGATTTTATAGGCATGTTGGTGTATTGGTACGCCACGTTACCAGCACCGCCAGGCATAGACGTTACATTTTTTTCCAAAAACGCTGGGAACACAGACTCTGGATTAAATTTAGGCTCTACTTGAATATACTCATCAACCAAACAGTCTCCGGCTATATTGATGACTTTAGTATTATGTAAAGCTCTGGAAATGAATTCATTGGTCAATGTTGAACTTATCATAGTATGAACTCAAAAACGGACCAAGATTCTTATTAGGATGACACTCAGTCTATTTAGCGATGGACGGTAAGCGGGAAGGTGTCAGTGGCGCAATGTGTTCAGATAGTTTCGTATATCGCCGGTATGCATGGGGACCAGATTAAACAGTTCCTGTCTGGTGATAGCCAGCCCAGAGAAAATTGCCTCTTCTGTTCCGATATACCCCGCTGCAAGTGATTGCTTTAAGAACTCATTGTACTGCACATACACGTCAGAGATAGCTTGCTTGGTGCCACCGAAAATGGTAGCCCTGCAAACCGTGTTTGGAATGCAGCCGCAAAGTTCCAGGAATCCGTTACGAGAATAGCCGTGCATCTCTGTAACAGACTCTGGCATGGGATACGGAAACGTAGTCATAAAGAATCGCGTTCCTGGCAGCTTGTCAAAATCACAGCCACGAAGATCGCTTACGTGGTAGCTGCGACATATACCGGCATCAACCCAGTAATAAGATTCAGAACGGAATACGCTGTGATTGACGCAGTGCATCAACAGTTCCATCTTGTGCAGCGTCAGACCTATGTAATCAGGAGATTGTATGATGCTTCCCTGCATCCAGTCTGCCTGTGTTGCCCACTGCTTGGACTCGCAGATTTCCTTTAGTCGGGGGTAGATGGGCCGCCACTTGATCAGTTCAGGAGCAACCGAGATTACCTTTATCGGACGACCGCCCGTGATCTTTAAGACATCTGTGTAGTACCGATCATCTACAAAGATTACCAGTGGTCGGTTTAGCTCGATCAGCTGTTCCAGACCTGTGATATAGTGATCCAGAAAACTTCGGCGATCGTAGGCTTCTCGCCCGATGTCGAGCACACAAGTCACCAGGACCTGCTTATTATTCCGGTGCCTTGGAACATCACCGCGAATGTCTATCGCCACCTGGTCTAACCCGTAGTAGTCGAAGGCCGGGAACAACCTGTTAGCCTTCAGCTCTTCTGGATATAAGATCTCTGGGGTGTTCTGCTCGTTCGGGCGTTTGTTAACCATCAAGCTGGCGAAGTCACCCAGGTGCGTCACATACCGGTCCTTAAGATAGACACCTCTTAGACCAAGGGCATAAAACTTTCGATCGATATTCCACTCGGTGTAATAATTCTCAACCCGGCCCAGCAAGATCAGGTCTTCCCGGCGTTTTAGATTCGGACTGCCTTGCCAGCAAAACCAGTGCAAGTGTCCTTCTGTAATTTGCCAAGGCTTTTTGTGGAAGTAGGCATCGTCGACCAGTTCAGGGTCGTAAGCGTCCATGCCCTCTTCTTCAAACGTTCGCCAAGAGAGATCAATCGAACCGATTGTGCGATCCTTCTCAAGGATTTCCTTGGATCTGATCAGGTAACCGGGTTGCAAGAACAGCCAGTCATCTTCTATGTAAAAGATGTACTCGGTGAAGCAATACGAGATCATGAAATCTTTGGCCCACCAGAGACCACGGTTCTCTGGGAAGCAAACGATATCCGCGATTTGTCCGTAACGCTGAACTAACATTTCAAACACACCATCCACACCGCTGTCGTCCAGGATTACGATTTTAGTTGGCATGTCCCGAGTCTGTAAGAACGATTCGACCGTGCGTGATAGCAGGTCGAGTCGGTTGCAACTCAGAATGAACGCGGTGATATCGCTATCCGGTTGCTCAACGGTGTGAGCCTGGAGCTTATTCGGCACGACGATATACCCTCAGGTTATTGACGAACCAGCCCATGTGATATCCGTCGCGAGCAAATGTTCGCAGATCGTCTTCAAATGAGGTCTCCCTCGCCATGCCTTGGGCTAAGAACTTGGCGTCCCAGTACTCCGGCAGTTGGCAGTTGATATGTCCGTGTCCACCTTGTCCCGGTTGAGCTGCGGTCCAGATGATGAGCCCGGCTGTTGAGTCCGATTTCACGTTACGAACCATACTGGCAACCACACCGTCCGCCTCAGACTCTGGAATATGTTCTGCCACTTCCAGACAAAGCACTATGTCGGCAGGAGAATCTAAATCGAAGAGAGAGATCTGCTCCAGATTTGGCTTACCCTTGATCCGATCATCCGTGTCATAGCCGGTGGCTTTAATCCCTAGTTCCCGCATCGCCTGTGTGTAGATGCCCGGACCGCAGCCAATATCTGCGACCGTGCCTTGAAATTGCTTGCCGTAGAAATAAAGGCTGGAGATATACTCGGCCAGTCGCTTGGCAAACGGGCCTTCCTCTGTTTCCATCGTTGGATAGTCGCACGGTATGCCAATCTGATACCAGCCTAGACCTGTGTAGACGTTCATAACGTCTTGGAAATACTTCTCATACCTGAGTGCGACGCTCTCCAGTGAAAACTGCTCGCCGAACTTGCGACAGTCTGCTGGATTTATCTTGTCGACGTTCAAGGCAGCGTTGACGAAGTCCTCGAACGAACGACAACGATAACCTGTAACTCCGTGTGGATTGTTCTCCACAAAAGCTCCCCAGTCAGTCGTGATCGTAGGCGTACCGGAGAGTAAGTTCTCAACCTGAACGCCGCCAAATGGTTCGACATACATGCTCGGCACAAAGCTACCCTTGGCCCGACTCATGAGTCGCTTACGTGTTGGCAGGTCAGCATAGCCGACATATTCAACGTGGGGCGGTAGAGCGTAGCCTTCTTCCTTCTGGCCTGCCACGATCAACTTGGCCCCGATCTTCTCGGTGACCTGGATCGCAATGTTTACGCCTTTGCCGTCGTAGACCCGACCCAGATATAAGAAATAATCGTCCTTCTCGGCAGAGTATTCAAAATCGTCTACATCGAAGTAGTTTGGAATAACCACGTCATACCAGTCCTGACGACAAGTGCTGACGTTGTGCATTCCACAGTAAGCGTGGTAGATGGCATAGCTCTCAAACACTTTCCAGCGAGCCCAGTGTCCACCGGCATAACCGATGCCCGGTTCAACACAGATCATGTCTGGGTGAGCGTCACAGACAGGTCGAACACCAGAACCCCAGAACGGCAGGATGAAGTCTCGATTTTGTTTCCGCTTGCCGACCTCAAAAGTGGCGTTTCTGTAGAACGTCTGGTAGGCGTGGTCGTTGACATCGAACTTGAAGAAGCCAGCTCGCCAGTCGTAATTGCCATACGCAATCTCCAGATCACGATTGCTCGTGACCGTGACGTGCTCATGGCAGTCTACCTGAGAGTCTTCGTGCCCGTAGTGGATGATGTGGTGGCCACGGGCCTTCATCATCTTGGCGAACTTAACGACCTTTTGAGTATAAGCACAGGCGACATACTCCGGGCTGGAAACCGTGTGTGGTAGCCCAAGCAGGTGAAACCGGAATGACATGTGATGCCTTCTACAAGAGAATCGTAAGGTGAGTGGGTAATTCCGGATTTGAAGCTACAAGATTTGGTGCGTTCGTAAGTGTAGGAGCTACGGGTAGCAGTTTCCCGACATTTGTTTTATAATCATCTCCGGTATTCATCTGGACATTAGGAGACATTATTACCCACATGGTTAATTCCCTGTCTTAAAGCAACCATAGTATGCCCAGCCATCACAGCCCCCTTCATTTAGCAGCACAGTTCCACCTGATTGCCCAATCCAGCGATCAAGCATCTCTTTCGTCAAAGAATGTGGGTGCCCTTCATACACTGGAGTGTTAATCCACTCAAAGATTCGAAATACCTTACCAGACCGTATGCAGTTCTTCACGATCTTTTCTGGATCGTTAACGTGCTGCAAACAGTTGTAGAGCCAGACTTCATCCCAGTTACTGTCGCGTAGCAGGTCTTCGCCATACGCCTTGCGTACCGTAATGTTGTTCGTTGCATAGCGTTGTACGGTCCAATCAGGGTATTCGATCGGATCTACCACCAAGCCGTGGATAAGGTTTGAAACCTTGAGCAACATGCTCGCAGGTCCTCCACCTACATCCATAATGTTATTGGCTGATGGCTGGATCTTGTAGTGATTGACTTCTAATCCCATGAACCGGGCATAGACATATTGCTTTTGTTCTTCGTCGAACGTGTTGCAGCAGTTGCCCCAGTAGCTCATCTCATATTTCAATTCGTCGCCTGTCAAACTCAGCTCCTTGTCTCAGTATGTAACCGATAGCTATGATGAAGTCGCGGGCAGCTTTAGTGAAGGTCATGGCCAGACAAGCTCCGGAAGTTCAGCGATGAGGGCTTCTACTGTTGGTACTGGACGTGTCCCGGCTTTAACCTGAGCCATAATCATATATACTTCTAACCACACAGCGTCTCGCCAGTTTACACAGGCTAGCCCGTCGTCCCGATAGCGAGCCACAGAAGATGTGGCGTAGGTGCAAGCACTGATGATTGAATCGTAATCCCTAGCCTGCACCGTAGCATCTAGGTGATCTTTGACAGCTTGTCCCAGACTTTTAATAGTCTGCTTGGCGATATCTGCCAGCTCTTCTGCCATGAGCGGAACTGTCTGCCAGCTTGTATTTACGGTAGTACCGTCAAAGCTAAAGTTCTGTACCAGCCGTTCCGTCGCTTTATCATAGCTGGGAGGCCATGTGTGGGTGTATGGATACCAGCCATAGGTTGCTAGAGTATCCTCCGGCAGCGTGTGGAAGTTGGAGACATCCGCAAACGACAGCGGAAGTAGCTGGGGTGGTGTCGGTTGTCCGTCGACGATTTGGCTGTACCGCATGTGGATTTCCTTGAAGAGTTAGAAGGTGCCACTAAACGCAACGCTAGTAGCGGCACCCGGTGGCAGCACTGCAGGATCTGCAACTTTAACCATCGTTGTCGTCCCATTAAAGTTATAGATCGTAACGTAGGGTGATGACGCGTGAGCACATGCCACCGTAGGATTAGTGGCAGCAGTCACACTGACACCAAGAACTTGACTTGGCGGGTTGGCACTTAGTGCAAATTGGTTATAGCTGTAGGGAGCGAAATAGGCTGCGAAAAAAGGCGAATTTCCATGCCCTGCAAACAAGTAGCCATTTCCAGCTGGATCTTTTTCCAACGCACCCCAACTAGGTCCAGCAAGAGATAGCGTAGCCGGAGTCGCTGCCGTAAACGTGTATGGCCCTGCGGTCATGTCGTAATAGCGAACCGTTGAACCGAGAGCGTACACAATTTGAGTATAACCGGCAAAATCACTTGACACCGCCCGGACCAACCCAGAAGTAGTCATGCTTTGCGTGATGCGTACCGGAGGGTTAGCGGTAGTGTATACAAAGATACCTGAAGAGGCTATTGCCAAATATTCACCTTCATAGTTTTGTTGAAAATTTAAATCGGCATATGGAGGGGCCGCAGACCCCGGCGTCGCGGACGGGTTAGAATACATACTAAACGTATCGCCCGATATTGAAAACAATTTGAAGTAGGGTGACAACGAATAGTTGAATGCCATCTTTGTACTGGCAGCAAGTTCCGGATGTTGGTTGAATCGCACGTGACCTGTCGTGGCCGCCCCTTCGTTGGTGGTGAAATCAGCCAGCTTCGTGAACGTGTCTCCCGACCGCTTATACACAGTTACATACGGATAGTCGGAATGAGCACAGGCTAAATGCGTGCTGCCGTTCCAGGCGACACCAGTCACCCCCGTGGGCGGCATGGACGCCGGATCAGAGATCTTGGTGTAAGTGTCGACATTACGCTTGTAGATGGTCAGATAGGGCGACACCGACGACCCGACAGCCAGATACTGGTTGCCGAGGATCGGTGCTGCTGAGCCTTTTTGGCGTAGAAGTGTTTCAATCATTAGAAGTTCTGTCCTGAGTTAAACCCGTAGTAGCTGGTCCCGCCGTCCGTGGTGACAAAGGTAAATACGTCGATCTTGTTGAGGGTCGATGTCAAGGTTGGGGCTGTACCGCCTGGCCATTTGATACCCGTCCAAGTCACCGCTCTGGCCGTACCGTCCGCAGTTAGAATCAGGGTAAACGCCCCGCCTGAGCCCGATGCTGGCGGATTGCTGATCGTCAAAGTCGTGATCGCTGCATTCAAACTGACAGTGAAAATGTTAGAAGTTTCCAGATTCAGCGTCAAGGTTCCTGCCGAAATCGTCGGGCTTGAAATCGTTTCCGAGTAATCACGGATCTTGGCCCGGATCAGCTCGTTGTCCTGGAGATTCTGAGCACCCGTGAAACTATTTGCACTCAGCGAGGCTCCACCAGCAGCTCCAGTGGCTCCAGACGCCCCGTTAGTGCCTGCCGATCCAGATGCACCGTTAGTGCCTGCCGCTCCAGATGCTCCAATCCCGGAAGCTCCCTGAACTCCGGTTGAACCGGTTGCCCCGGTAGGACCTGCTGCCCCAGCCCCGGTAGCCCCTTGAGGGCCTGTTGAACCTGTTGAGCCTCTAACACCGGAAGCTCCAGATGCTCCAGACGCACCACTTATCCCTGTAGCTCCAACACCACTTGCCCCCTGAACTCCAGTTGCTCCTGAGGCCCCGCTGGCTCCAGACGCACCGCTGATCCCGGTGGCACCAACCAATCCTGTGGCTCCACCAGCTCCAGATGCTCCACTTATTCCTGTTGCCCCGACCCCACTTGCCCCTTGAACTCCAGTAGCTCCAGACGCTCCAGATGCACCACTAATTCCAGTAGCCCCAACTAATCCAGTAGCCCCAACTAATCCAGTAGCCCCAGATGCTCCAGATGCTCCGCTAATTCCCGTTGCACCAACTCCGCTAGCACCCTGTACTCCAGTAGTTCCACCTGCCCCGGTAGTTCCAGCCACACCGGTGCTGCCGGTTGCTCCGACAAATCCGGTTGCCCCAGCTACGCCCGTTGCTCCTGTAGCACCTAGGTCGCCCGTGCGTACAAAATCAGCCACAATAGCTGTCGTGTCTGCAAACAGCGAACCGCTCACGTACGCCACTGGGATCTTGTAATACCCTGTGGCTACAGTGACAGTTCCAGTGATTCGGAATATGACTGCAACCGTACCACTAGCTAGCCGCGTTTGAAAAACAATATAACCTTTAGTGGCAGACGTAGAATTTGCCCACGTGTCATACCACGTTGTTTGCGTATTGCCCAGGGAATCCAGGTTGTCAATAAAGAGATTCGTAACTGAACCAACTGTAGCACTGTTAAAGCGGACAATACCATTACCAGGATCAGCATCTGTGACTGTGGTACTAAAAGCGTAAGGAATTCCACCGTTAAACCCCGTAGATCCTGATGCACCTTGAACGCCTGATGCCCCACTAGCTCCAGATGCTCCAGATGCACCGCTAATTCCTGTAGCTCCAACTAGACCGGTGGCTCCAGATGCACCAGAAGCACCGCTTATTCCTGTAGCACCAACTAAGCCAGTCGCTCCAGAAGCACCAGATGCACCGCTAATTCCTGTTGTTCCAGCCACACCAGTGCTGCCAGTGGCTCCAAAAACACCAGTTGCTCCAGTAGCCCCAAGATCGCCGTTACGGGAAAAATCAACTACCAAACCAGCCAAATTTGCAGGGAGCGTGCCGCTGACAAACGCTACCGGAATCTTGTAGTAGCCCGCGGCTACAGTGACAGTTCCAGTTACGCGGAAGATATTAACGACAGTACCTGCTGCCGTATTACTTTGTAGCGTCAAGTAACCTTTGGTAGCGGATGTAGAATCGTCCCACGTGTCGTACCAGGCTGTTTGTGTAATGCCCGCGGTGTCCAGGTTATCAATAAAGATGTTTGTTACTGAACCAATCGTGGCGTTGTTGTACTGAACATTGCCGTTGCCTGGGTCCGCGTCTGTGATTGTGGTACTAAACGTATAGCCTGCACCGCCCCGCAACCCAGTTGACCCTGAAGCTCCTTGAGCTCCAGATGCTCCAGATGCTCCGGAAGCTCCACTTATTCCAGTAGCCCCAACTATGCCTGTAGCACCAGACGCTCCAGATGCCCCACTAATTCCTGTTGCACCAACTCCAGAAGCACCTTGGATACCAGTTGCCCCGGATGCTCCAGATGCACCGCTTATCCCGGTGGCTCCAGCTACTCCAGTTGCTCCAGAGGCTCCAGAAGCACCGCTAATTCCTGTAGCTCCAACACCACTAGCACCTTGAACTCCTGTTGCTCCAGACGCTCCACTGGCTCCGCTAATTCCTGTAGCACCAACTAAGCCAGTAGCTCCAGATGCCCCAGATGCCCCAGATGCCCCACTAATTCCAGTAGTTCCAGCCACACCGGTGCTTCCTGTTGCTCCAAAAACACCGGTTGCTCCAGTAGCTCCAAGATCGCCGTTACGAGAAAAATCAACAACTAATCCAGCTAAGTTTGCTGGTAACGTGCCACTAACATAAGCTACCGGGATCTTGTAATAGCCTGCGGCTACAGTAACAGTACCAGTTACTCTAAAAATGTTGACTACCGTGCCCGCTGCTGTATTACTCTGAAGAGTTAGGTAACCTTTTGTTGCTGACGTAGAGTCATCCCACGTGTCGTACCAAGCTGTTTGAGTTGTTCCAGCGGTATCCACGTTGTCAATAAAGATGTTTGTTACTGAACCAATCGTGACGTTGTTGTACTGGAGAGCTCCAGCCCCGGGATCAGCATCTGTAACCGTAGTGCTAAACGTATAGCCTGCACCGCCCCGTAATCCTGTTGACCCTGACGCTCCTTGAACTCCACTAGCTCCAGATGCCCCAGACGCACCACTGATTCCTGTAGCACCCGCTAATCCCGTGGCTCCGGATGCCCCGGAAGCTCCGGATGCCCCACTAATTCCGGTGGCACCAACTCCGCTTGCTCCCTGAACCCCCGTTGCTCCAGACGCACCAGATGCCCCACTAATTCCTGTAGCTCCAGCTAAACCAGTAGCCCCAGATGCACCACTGGCCCCACTAATTCCCGTAGCTCCAATTCCCGACGCACCCTGAACACCAGTTGCCCCAGATGCTCCGCTGGCTCCACTAATTCCAGTAGCTCCGGCTAATCCGGTAGCCCCAGACGCACCAGATGCTCCGCTTATTCCAGTTGCTCCAATTCCCGACGCACCCTGAACCCCAGTTGCTCCAGACGCACCACTTGCCCCACTAATTCCAGTAGCCCCAGCTAATCCAGTAGCACCGCTAGCTCCAGAAGCACCACTAATTCCGGTGGCTCCAACTCCGCTGGCACCTTGAACCCCAGTTGCTCCGGATGCCCCACTAATTCCTGTAGCTCCAAGTACACCTGTTGCGCCAAGGTCGCCTGTTGCTGAAAAGCTCACTACAAGCGGTGTCGTGTCTGAGAAAGAACTTCCGCTCACATAAGTGACAGCAATCTTGTAGTACAAAGAACCTGTTGTAATTCCTGTTACTTTAAAAAGTGAAGACGAACCGTCACCTAAACGGCTACCTACGACTAAGTAGCCTTTGTTTGCTGATGAAGACGTAATCCAACTGTCATACCAAGCTGTTTGAGTATTGCTGCTACTGCTGGCATCAAACTTGTTAATGAAGATGAGGGTAGTGAGACTTGCCGACGCACTGTTATACGCCAGTTTACCGTTACCAGGATTAGCGTCTGTATTAGAAATGTTAAAGGTATAGGGTACACCGCCGGTATATCCAGTAGAACCACTAGCCCCCTGACCTCCTTGAATTCCACTAGCTCCAGACGCACCACTAATTCCTGTAGTTCCAGCTACGCCAGTTGCCCCAATACCGGTGGCTCCCGAGGCCCCAGATGCGCCGCTAATTCCAGTAGCTCCTACTAATCCAGTAGCCCCAATACCGGTGGCTCCCGAGGCCCCAGATGCCCCGCTAATTCCAGTAGCTCCTACTAATCCAGTAGCCCCAGACGCTCCAGATGCTCCAGACGCACCACTAATTCCAGTAGCTCCTACTAATCCAGTAGCCCCAGATGCTCCAGAAGCTCCAGATGCACCACTAATACCGGTA
>Ga0114973_10002908_pt1 | contig 12287 bp, 8 predicted proteins | sample M_140807_MF_Meta_FD_87025 | JGI IMG/M metagenome (GOLD analysis project Ga0114973, IMG submission 87025) | Freshwater microbial communities from Lake Montjoie, Canada to study carbon cycling - M_140807_MF_MetaG | ecosystem: Environmental > Aquatic > Freshwater > Lake | place: Lake Montjoie... | reverse complement strand
TCACCTACACGTTCGACGGGATCGCGAACGGGGAAGTGCCGCAGGTGACGTTCAGCATCAGGACTTCGACGCAGGCGCAGTACTCGCGGGTCATGAGCGCCGCAGAGGACCTGGTGACGCAGGGGAACGTGACGCTCCCGGAGACGACGCTGACGGTGGTGGCGGCGAGTGACCCCGGGCCGAGCGGCCTGAACTTCACGCATGCGCTTATCAGACCCGACGGCTCGCCGATGTCCGCGGACGAAGTGCAGGCGTCGCTGCAGACGGTGATCCAGCAGCTGAGCTGGTTCTACAACGTGCCGCCGTATGACGTGAGCGTGCAGGTGACCGCCAACACGAGCGCGTGTGTCGATCTCAACGGGACGAATACGTGCTTCGAGGACGTGTACACCATGCAGGTGCTGATTGCCTCGAGTGCGACGGTGTCGACCGCACAGTTGCTGGGAAGTTATGCGCGCATGTCGGAGACGGTGCAAACGCCACAGCCGCTGGTGCTCGAGCTCCCGTTCGAGCTGGACAACATCTTCTATTTCACCGACACGGGGGTGGACGACTTCTATGTGGAAGTGGAGCTGGTGAGCAGTGACGGGGAGTTTATGAATGACGTTCAAGTCGCCCAGGCCGAGGTGACGCTCACGTCGCACCTGGCCGAGTTCTTTGGCGTCGACGCGTCGAGAGTGCGCTTCGAGACGATCCCACCGCGCTTCCCGATGCTCAACAACGCGTCGAACGTGCGCGTGTGGTTCGACATTTCTCAGGAGGACCTCCCAGAGCTGCTGGACCGGGCCTCGGAGCTGACGGCGACGGCGACGCTGTTTGTGCAGCCGTTTGCGATTACCGGTCTGGCCGACGCCGAGCAGAAGACGGTGTACGGACAGATGGTGGACGGGCAGTTCGTCGAGTGCCGGCCGAACTTCATCGTGGACGCGCTTGCATGCAAGTGCAAGCGCGGATACCGCCTGTCTGGGACGGCGTGCATCCCGTGCGAGGCGGGGACGTACAGTACATCACTCGACATGATCGAGTGCACGAACTGCGCCGAGGCCACGTTCTCGCTCGGGGGGGCGACCGCCTGCACGGCGTGCCACGTCAACTCATACGCGTTGACGGGCAGCAGCTCGCAAAACGCATGCCAGTGCAATGCAGGCTTCTTTTTCGAGCCTGGTTGAAGTAGACTGTTAGCTCACTAATTCTGTAGACGAGGACTGTAGAGTTTGTAAATTTTACCTCGCAGTATATAAACCGTTGTGATAATAAAGCCATGAATCGAGAGTACTTTGGCGTACTGCTGTTCTCTTTGATTTTGCACCAGACATCTGGCATCAACTACCAGTGCTCCGTCTGCCCGATCGGCAAGTTCAAGTCCGTGACGAGCAACAACGAGTGCGTCAACTGCAAGGAAAACACGTACCAAGACGTGCTCGGTGCGACCTCGCCCACGCAGTGCAAGCCGTGCCCGGCGAATTCGTATGCCCCGGCCGGCAGCGGCAGGAACACCGACTGCGTGTGCGGGCTCGGGTACTCCGGGGACGCTGCCAACTACTCGACCGGGTCGCAGAATCTGAACCTGCAGCGCTCGTGTGGTGCTACGCTCACGGACGCCTGCGAGACGTTGCACAGTTCTACCGGGACGCTGGCGTCGTCACATGCAGTGGACCTGGACATCGGGACGTACTCGCTCACGTCGTGGTCGATCGAGGGCGAGCCTCTGCACTTCGGCATGACGCGACCATGGTGGCGCGTCACGTTCGAGCGGCAGGCAATCGTGCAGAGTCTCGAGATTTACAACGACGATGATCTGAAGATGAGCGGGTTCAGCATCCGCGTCGGAAACATCGCCAATCACGCTCTAATGGAGCAGAATGCGCTGTGTTCTGAGAATGTCGCGTGGCCGGTGGGAGACGTCTTGCGGGTGACATGCACACAGGCTTTACAAGGACGGTACCTCTACATTATCAACGGAGCAGAAACGTTGATGCTCATGAATAACGTGCAAGTCACGGGATACCTTCTGCCGTCCTCTGAGGTTTGTGCAGCGTGCATAGCGGGCAAGTACAAGACGACGAATGGAACTGCGACGTGCACGGACTGTGCAGCCGGGAAGGCGTCGGGCACGCTCGCTGCTGTGAGTGTCTCTGTCTGTGCTACATGTGCAAAGAACACGTACGCCGGCGCAGGCGCGCCTGCATGCACGGCATGCCCGGCAAATTCCAGCACGAATTCAACTGGAAGCAAGACTTTATCGCTGTGCAACTGCAACCCCGGCTTCTCACCGGCACCGAGCGGTATCGGTTGCGAGGCCTGCCCCCCCGGGACGTACAAGGAATCGGACGAGGACACCGAGTGCATAAACTGCGTGGCCGGCAAGTATCGTGTTTTCCCGGCCGCCACGGTACCGACCGACTGTCTCGAGTGCCCGGCAAACACGTTCTCGCTGATTCGGAGCATGCAGCTGACCAACTGCCGGTGCAACGCCGGGTACTCTGGAACCGCAAACGGAGTCGCATGCGTCGCGTGCATCGCCGGGAAGTACAAGACAGCCACCGGCATCGGTAACTGCACGAACTGTGGCTTGAACGAATACTCTACTACCGTGGCACAGGTTGAGTCGACGTGCTCGAGCTGCCCGTCGTTTTCCCAAGCGCCGGCCGGCAGCGATGAGGCGAGTGATTGCAGATGCAACGTCGGGTACACCGGGGCGAACGGGGCGGTATGTCTTGTATGTGACCAGGGCACGTACAAGCCGACCGTCGGACCGGATGCGTGCACGCTGTGTGGGAACAACACGTACTCGTCGGACGTCGCGGCGTCTTCCATCAGCGTGTGCTTGGTCTGTCAAGCGAACTCGACGTCGCGGATGGGCAGCACGCGGCACTCCGACTGTCATTGTCTCAAGGGATTCCTCACAAAGAACCTCGGCGCTCCGAACGCCACGTGCGAGATCTGCAGCGCCGGGTCGTTCAACGCACAGCTCGGCGCGACGACGTGCTCCAAGTGCGGTGCCGGGTACAAGTCGTCGACTCCCGGGGCGGTATCGGAAGAGCAGTGCACGGAGTGTGCAGAGGACACGTACTCGGCCGTCGGCACAGCTCAGTGCGACATCTGTCCGAGCAACACGTTTGCGCCACGGAAGAGCGTGCGGCTCAGCGACTGCAAGTGCCTTGCCGGGTACCACTCGCAGGTGACCGGCCAGGACGGCCTCCCGTGCAGCGCGTGTCAGGCCGGCAAGCACAAGGCGCTGCCTGGAGCGCTGCCGTGCACGGACTGCCGCCAGAACTCGTACTCGACCGCAACAGCAGCGACGTCCAACGCGACTTGCATTTCGTGCTCCGCCAACGCCGTGTCGACGGCCGGCAGTAGCAACGCAAACATGTGCTTGTGCAACTTTGGGTATACCGGCTCGAACGATGCAGGCTGTGTCGCGTGCATCGCCGGGAAGTTCAAGGCGAGTATCGGTTCGGCAGTGTGCACCAACTGTCCGGCGAACACGTACTCCGGCCTCGCGGCGCAGACGTCCAACGCGACGTGCGTCTCGTGCTACGACAACTCGGTGTCCCCGCCCGGCAGCGAAAAAATCGACGACTGCAGTTGTGCCGCGGGATTCGAGTTTTTGTGAGTAAAATCTTGAAATAATCAGTATATACGATTGCCTGGAATAAAGAATGTCAAGCACAAAACTTCTTATGATTTTGGTGTTTCAAACACTGCGCGAGAGTATGGGGACGCAGTGCATCCGGTGCGCGCCGGGCAAGTTCAAGAGCCCGGAGATGCTGTTCACTCCCTGCACGTTATGTCCGGAAAACACGTTCTCTGCGCTGTCTGGTGCGGCGCAGTGTACTCCATGCCCGCCGTATTCTTCGTCGGTCATGGGTAGCTCGCGATGCACTTTCGCGCCGTGCCGCGGCGAGGACTACAACATGGGATGTGTGTGTCCGGTGGGCAAGACCGGCCCGGACGGCGGCCCGTGCAGTCCATGCGCGGTAGGCACGTACAAGAACGTTACAGGAGACGCCCGATGCACCAACTGCGGTAGCACGAAGACGTCCGTCGCCGGCAGCGCGGCCTGCTTCTGCAGGGCCAACTACACGACCACGGCCACGGGAGACTGTTTGCCATGCATGAACGGCATGATTTCGTACGAGAACAGCGCCGCGTGCTTCTGTCCGAACGGCACCTCGCTCGTCGACGGAAGGTGCGCGCGGATCTACAGCGAAGGGCTGCGCCTCAGCGGCTTGATCAGCATCGGAGCACCGAACTCCAGCAATGCTTCTGCCCCCGAGTCTGTGATACAGCAGCTCAGGCGCAGCATAGCAGCGCAGTACAACATTTCAGAGAGCTTGGTGCAGGTCATCTTGAGTGCCGCTGGCGAGTCTGACGCGTCTCGGTACCAAGTAGACGTGATCATCATGGCAACATCGAGAGAAGACTTGGCGCGTGTCGTGAACCAGACGAGTACAGCGCCTCCGCCCATGATCGAAGACGTCAAGCGCACGACTCTGCCGATCTCGCTCAACGAGGGCGCCATCGTCCTGTGCGCTGAAAACGAGGCCAGCATCGGCACGGTGTGTGTGTGCGCAGCGGGGTACACGCGGCGCGGTGCAACATGCGTCGGATGCGCCCCGGGCACGTCCAAAGCAAGCGGGGGGGACGGGGCATGCGACAGCTGCAGCAACAACACGTTCTCGCGCACGGCGGCGGCACAGTGCTCGCCGTGCCCGTTCTCGGCCGTGATGAAGGACAACCACACGAGCTGCTCCTGCAACACCGCGTTCGTGTTCTTCAACGACACGTGCACGGCGACCGAGTCGGTGTACCTCAACGTCACCGGCGTGCTGAAAATGCCCGAGGGCGACTTCGCAGAGCTCGAGCTCCAGAAGATACTCATGGACGGCTTGAGCTCGTATCTGAACTTTTCACAGGAGTTTATTACGATAATCATAAGTAGAAAAAATAATGATAACGGCACGAACACGAATCTGATAAATGCGACCAATAACATGAACGGCTCGAGTCCCAGCCGCCGCAGACTACTCTTCGACTTGCCAGTCGAATACATCTTCACAGCGCTGTTCCAGATCCAGAAGAACGACCAAGTCACGTACGCCAGGGTCCAGAATTTCACGTACGAGGCCCAAGAGCAAATCAAGACGATAACCGAAGCGAACGGATACCTCATCGTCATGAATGAGGTAGACCTCACGCCGGGCTACTTCACCGCCGTGGGCGCTGCCCTCCGCAGATGCGACGATGGCAAGTACCCCGAACCCGACGCGATCACGAAGAAGCTCGAGTGCAAGGCCAAGGTCATCGAAGAGGTCGTCAAGGAAGTCGCCCAGGCGACGGCGGCGTACTGGCTGACGATGGCTGTCGGCGTGCTTGTGCTGGGCGTCTGTATCTGCATACACTACTACAGAAAAGCAAAGGATACGCTGCCCACATGCTACGAGACAGTGGCATCGGACGTCAACTTGAAGCTCTACTGTACCCAGCAGTTCGGAGTCACCACGAAAAAACTGCAAGTCCCGGCCACGGTGGCGATCGAGTACCGCCTGCTTCCCGGGCAATCAATATAGAGGCTTCGCATTCCTCTTGGTCTTGAGCGCTTCCTTGAGCGAGTCGAGGTCACACACCCACTTGAGCTGGTAGTCCCACGGCCGGTGCTTGTAGCACAATGTCACAGTGCACAGGAAGCCAAGATCAGCGTGTAGAATCTCGACATCCTGTATGCTGTTTCTCTTCTTGCATAATAAACACTCTTTGATCTCGCGTGATTCGAACTTCCTCGTGTACGCGCATGCGGTGCAGTCATACCCCGTCCCGAGCCACTTGTGCACAATGGTGCAGCAAGGGCACCAGAAGAGGAGCACGCCGCGAATGTTGAGCAGCATGCCGAGCGTGTTGACGGTGATGACGTACGCAGACGAGTTGCACCCGGAGCAAAAAATGGTGTCGTGATCTTGGATGCGCATCTTGTCATCCAACATGCCGTGCTTCAGCCCACACATGAGACATATGGAGCAGCGGGTTGTGTAGATTGCCTGCAGCGAATGTCTCTGGTATATCGATCGCAGCGCCTTGATTTGCTCGTTGTACAAGATGGACGGCAGGGGGTACATCAACACAGACCTCTGAATCGCCGTCATACACGCCACGTCGTGCAGACTCTTGTCTGTGTGCAACAGATGCATCAGGAAGAGGCTCTGCACTTTGGGCATCTGAAAGGCAACGTCAAAGTTCCTGGTGATGTCCATCATCTGCGAGTCCAGCTCGTCCTTCTTCCGGAAAATGTTGGACGGGTTCATTTTGCACGAGCACATGCGGTTGCAACGGTCGAGCGAAAAGAGCGCCTTGTCGTTGAGTCGCGCCGTGTCCAAGAGATTGTCGTCGTAGGCTTGCACGCGGAAGTTGTTGATGAGGCATAGAATCTCGTCAAACTGCAGATTGTTCTTCTTGTCGATGCTGAATATTTTCTTGAAAATGTGGTACTCCATGCACATGTTCTGCCGAATGAAGAAGATCACGTACTCAATCAGGCTGATCCGCAAGATCGCCAGGTGGTGCTTGAAGAAGACGTGCAAGTCCTTGTGCGTGGCGTTCACCAAGAGCTGGTGTATGAAGACGTGCAGCTGCACACGCATCGCCCAAGGCGGCTTCTTGCTGTTGCTTTGCAGCATGCCGAAGCAGCTGGCGTATATGATCCGGAGACAGTTCTGCAGGTCACTGAACTTCGTTTCCTCGAGCGGGGGCAAGTTCAGGCGGTTGTGCTTCAGGTACGGCATACTGAAGAAGATGAGCCGCGTGAAGGATTCCGTCTGCAAGTCTCCGAGGATGATCTGTCGAATGTTCCTGCCAATGTCCACGAGGTGCTTCGCCCGAAAGACATATTCATCGGCGACGACAAAGTGATGCCACGACAGCGTCTGCAGGATCGCGGCGTCGGTACACGACAGGAAATACGCGATCAGGTATTTGTCGAGGGTGTGATTTTCGAGTTCGTTGTTGGTCGATTCAAGCAAGAGTCGCTTGACGATGGCCCGAAGGTCCGGATCACACCTCGAGTCGTCCATTTGTTGGAAGATAGCCCCTGTTACGATGGACTGCGCATATGTATACTCCTTGAATATGTGCTTTGTTATTTTTCTGGTAACAGGGGCTTCGGAAAATCCTCCATGTACACGTTGTGCTGCTTGATGTAGCGGATGCCGTGGTGTGTGATGACGGAGTAGCGGTTGCGCTGGTGCGCGACGATCGGCATCGGCATGCAGTGCACCGGCCCGTTCGGCGGGCAGATGAGCATCGCGCTGGGATGGTACTCGCCGGCCTGGTTGCAGATGTTGCCGTACTTCTGGATGACCGTGTTGACGTTGTAGCCCTCCTGCAGCAGGTTGTAGAACATGATGTGTGTCGTTTTGCGCATGCACAGCACGCACATGCCGTGCTCTTGCGCCTGCATGTCCGGTAAGCTGAACTGCACCGCCACAAACGCGTTCGACGGGTCGATTTTCATGCACTCGCACTGCCCCTGGAAGATGCACGGCTTCTCGTGCTCGTTCTTGCACTCGCGCATGAAGCTTTCCTCGTACTTCCGCGTGACGATCGGTATGCAGTTCTTGGTCGGCTGCATCGTGCCCTGCAGCATTTTTGCGATCGTGAGCTTGCTGAGGAGCCACTGCCAGTCCTCTGGCGCGTCCGGCACCGGCGCTGCATGCTGAATGTGCCGCGTGATGATGCCCTTGAGGTGTGTCACGTCAACGTCGCTGCTTGCGCCCTGTCCGTGCACGTCCTGACAATCGTCCTCGACGAGGCTCAGACGTTTTCGCTTCAGCCGGTTCCATGACGACGGCAGCAGCATTACCGCATTTCGTGCCGGCATACGCAAGACTGAAATGATTTTTTTTGTGAATTTTTATATAACACTCGACACGCGACGACATGCTACTCATGGGCGTCTGCAACCCAACCGGCGAGCAGGACACGTACAACGGATTGTACCTGACACAGAGCGAGATTTCTCGCGTGGTCAGCGACAGCAAAATGCGCGGCATCCCCGTGAAGACGGAGCATGCCGGGTCGGAGGTGGGCCACGTCCTCACTTCGTTCGTCGATGACAAGGGCAACCTCAACTGCATCATGGAACTCAACAAGTCGTCGCTGGCCGCGTGCCTGGCCCAGGGCTTTGTGCGCGACGGCCTTGCGCTCGATCTCTCGCTGGGCTACACCGTGGACATCCAGAACACAGACAGCAACATGCAAGCCAAGGAGAAGAAAATCGTAGAGGTTTCGCTCGTGCGCAAAGGCGCGCGCAACGGGTGCCACATCACAGCGTACCAAGAAGAAGGCCGCAAAGTGGTCTTCAAGAACCAGGACGCATGGGGCGCGTTTGACATGTCCTGATTTTTTTCCAAAAACGCATTCGAAAACTATAAACGTATACGGCGGGATGCATATGCCGGTGTTACAGCTGCCAGCGTTACGAATGCAAATACTAACCAAGGTCAACGAACGAAACGATGCGCATCTCATGGCTAACCGCGGATACATCGACGTCGTCGGGGGCCACAGCACGCCAGCCCTGCTCAACGTCTCGGCCATTTCCATCCACCCCACGATGTGCACAACGCCGATGACCCTCGAGCAGCTCGTGCTCGCGCCGAAAGAAACGCTCATGTTTGAGTTTCCGGCAGCCGCGTACGAGATCAAGACCCAAGACCACCTCGGCCTCGCCGTGACCATGTACATCAACAGGGCCAAGGAGGGCGTGCAGCACTCCGTCGCGAGCATCGCGTACGTGAACTTTGACCAGATCATGTCCGGTCTCGGCGTGAAGATCACGTCGACGTTGAATGACGTCAACAAGACCCCAGTGACGATCGTGCTCCAGGGAAACATAACGCCGCAGCAAGAGATGTGGAACCACCAGAACGCGCCGCTGCTCCAGGAGCTCTCCAGGACCTTCAACTCGATCACGCGTGTCGAAGACCGCCTGTACAAGTTCTCCGAAGAGCGGATGAGCGCACTGACAAACTTCTTGGACCCACACAACAAGGACAACGTGCACAAAACACTGTCGATGCCTACGAACTTGGTGAGCCACGTGATGAACATCGAGGCGGCGGACAACGCTCAGACGGAGTTCTTCAAGAAGGTATGTTGCGAGGAGTGTCCGGACTTCCTCTTGAAGTATGCGCCTCTGTCCGCCGCGATGCTGCTGACCACGGCTGTGAAGTTCCTGACGAAGGACGGGAACACTGAACCATTGTCGTACAGGGCGATCTCGGAGAAGCTGTCGAACATGCGATGGACGCACGAGGACGCGGAACTGTGGACGCAGATCTTCTGCAACTGCCTCACGAGCATCGTGCCGGCTGGCAACACGTACACCGGAGACGCCTCGTGGCTTGTCAACTCGAGCGGAGTGCAGGTCATCCCGAGCCTCGTCGGGGAGGAGCAACTGCTGCTCGGCTCGCCTGCGATACAGGCCGTGGAGGACATACAAGCATGCGAGCACCTGTCGGGCATGTGCAAAGAGCTCTTCAGCATGGCCGATTTGCAGAAGTCGGAACTGGCCTTCCGGGCGGCGCACGAGGCGCGGCTGAAGACGTGCGAGTTGTGCAAGAAGCAAGACTGCGAGGACTTTGCGGCGGACATGCGCAACTACCTCAGCGCGAGCGCACACGCGGTCGTAATGACGACGACGGCAAAGCAGATGATCGGCACGCCGCTCCTGTGCAGCGACGCGAGCCTGAACGTTCTGCATAACACAATACAGGATGCGCAGCAGGCGCTGCTGGCGTGCTGTGCGACGCAGCGCCACGTGCAAGAGCTGATAAAGTATTTGTGCGAGGACTGTGTGTGCGTTGCGACGGCATCGAACTTGACGTCCAAGTACGGCGTGTCGCTCGAGCAACAGCCGACGGTTCAGTTGTCCCGCAACGAAATCCCCGACCGCGACCAGTTCATACTCAAGAGCACACCTGGCGCGTCCGGGCACTGCTGCAGAGTGCGCATGAACTCGACCAAAATGCACACACTCGAGCTCGAGAACGACGTGAAGATACACCTGCACAGCACCGACATTCTGTGCATGCAGGAGTCCACGTCGTCGACCATCTTCCGAGAGGCCACCGAGCCGGCGGAACAGTTCGACGTCACGATCCAGGTGGGCTTCGGCAACACCCGCACGCTCAACGGCATGACGCGGTCGCTCGTCAGGAATGTCACCGGGAGCATATATGGTGACATGCTGTCGAACTCCGGGCTGTCTGCAAGCCACGCGGCAGACCGCAACGGGACCAAGGACTTCTATAAAGTGCTCTGTGCCGTCGGCGGCCATAGCCTGCTGACGGCGGAGAAGGCCGGCTCGACCGTGCCTCTGACACCGGCGGAAATACTCAACAGCATGAAGAACGGATGCAAGGAGACGCAGTATTACTTTGGCGTGCAAAACACGGGACAGCCGATGATGTCGCTGCACTTTGAGTTGAAGCAGGAGGAGGAGAGGCTGCTCAGGCTGCTCGCACGGGCACACGCGCCGGTGTATGCCAAGTCGATGCAGCTGATTCTGGCGAGCGGCACCCTCGGAACTTGTTTCATGCCGAGTCTGGCCAACATTTCGAGCCACCTCCCCGGCAACTTCCAGGATAACAAGAGTGGTAAGCAACTGTTTGTCGTGGCGCAAAAGACGCCGTTGCTGACGATGACTGACGTTGTGCAGTGTAATTCAGTCAACGACATACTCAAGAAGCAAAAGGAGCACGTCTGTACCGTGCTGAAGAACACATGCAAAAGCGAGTTCAACTTTTACTCGGACCACATAAGCACTGACATCATGCTACTACACACACACATGAGCTTGTAAAAAAAACAAAGTATGCGGTGCAGCGAGCGCGTTCGATACGCCATGCAGAAGCATGCGATCGCTCGCCTCATCGCGTTGCGGCTTCGACTAAAACAGGGGCCCAGTGCGAGTGAGGTCGACGACGTAGTCAGCCAGATCAACACCATCATGCACATGCTTCTGAAACAGCAGGTCTTTGTCGATTTCATATGCAGCGCTAACCACGAACACACGGTGCTTCACAAGCTCACCTCGCTGATCAGAACCGCACAAAATCTCAAGGACCAGACTGTGCGTGCGGACACGTGCGAGGAGTTGCAGTGCGTGATGTCCGCGTGCATCAACAGCACGCTGCTCGACTCCTCGTACGCCCCGCTGCCTTGCAACGGGATGTCCGTCGGCGACCGACTCGAGCACGTCCGGTCAAGCCTCGCTCTTGTTTTGTAGCTCGAGTTTCGCAACCGTCAGCTGCAGGGACTTGAGCAGGACGTTGTAGGCCCAGAAGAACACGTTGCAGTACACGTCGTCGTCCTGGTTGAACTTGGCGTTGAACGATTCGATGACGACCTGCAGCGTATCGCTTTTCTTCCGTGTCTTTACGAACCCGTTCATTCGCTTGAGACACACGCTGTGGAAGTGTTTAACCAGCCAGAATGTGAATAAAAAGTACTTGTACTTCATGCCGATCACAAAGCTCACGTCGTGTGTGTTTTCCTTCATGCACAGTCCCGTGTGCACGATCACACCGTCGATTGCGCACACAGCGAACCCTTGAAAGATCTTGATCTCGAACGAGTCGATCGACGACAAGATCTCGAGCAGGATGTGGCACTTGCCGTGCGTCATGGACAGGTACCGCTTGACGAGGTCGTTCACAACGTCGTCGAGACGCGTGAGAATCTGTATGCTGCCCTTGAGCTCGAGCGCGTGCGCGTTGTTTTCCATGCACTGCTTTTCAAAGTACGCGTCGTACACGGTGGCATCGCCGACCGTCCGACAAATCAGCACGTGCTGCACGGCCTTGAATGCTTTCGTGAATGCGCGCCTGTCGAGTTGGTACGTCTCGGCCATACGCTGGGCCCTGTGCGGGCACACATGCCGATTCACTATTTTTTTACTCGAGCAAACACCTGACGAGGGAGTGCAGCACAGCCTCGTACTCAAACACGTTGTTCTTCCGGAACAGCTCACAGCTCGACGAGATGGTGTAGTTATACACGCCGATGATCGACTGCCAGCACTGCTCGCGGATGCTCTCGTGCTGCCACGTCGCGACGTACAGCTGCAGGACCGTGGTCTGAGTGAGGTTGCTCCGCGCGGCGTTGTTGATGCCGAGCGTGCACTGCGTGCGGAAGTCGAGCAGGGACTTGATGTTGTTGTGGTACACGCGCAGGCTCTTGATCACGAGCAGGACAGCCGTCACGTCTATCTGGTGCAGCGTTCCCTCCAC
>Ga0114973_10002907_pt1 | contig 12291 bp, 12 predicted proteins | sample M_140807_MF_Meta_FD_87025 | JGI IMG/M metagenome (GOLD analysis project Ga0114973, IMG submission 87025) | Freshwater microbial communities from Lake Montjoie, Canada to study carbon cycling - M_140807_MF_MetaG | ecosystem: Environmental > Aquatic > Freshwater > Lake | place: Lake Montjoie... | reverse complement strand
TCCGAAAAAACGTGAATTGTGACGATAAATGAATTTTATGGTAAGGTCACAAAAAAAATAATTACAAAACTGTTACGACAAATTTTTAAATATATTTAAGAAAAAGGATTTTAAGTTTTTTTCTATTTCCATATTAGACATTTATGGAAATAAAAAAAAACTTAAAAAACTTACCAAGATTTTACTGCCATCATTGTGACTTCAAATGCTATATGAAATGCGATTGGACTAGACATTTATCAACCGATAAACATCGACTCAGTGCGGATGGAAATAAAATGGAAATAAAAAAACTTAAAAAAACTTACACTTGTGAATGCTCTAAAAATTATACAAGTTACTCAGGTTTTTGGAAGCATAAAAAAATCTGTAAAATGTCCATAATAGACAAAACAAACAAAGAAAATAAAGAAAACAAAGAAAATAAAGAAAAAGCAGAAGAAAAACAATTAATTTTGATGATGTTGAAAGATAACAATGAACTAAAACAATTATTACTTGAACAGAGTAAAGAAAACAAACTGCTTACTACTGCTATGATGGAACAGCAAACAAAAGTAATAGAATTATGTAAAAACGAAATTTATAATACAACAAATATAAATTCAAATAATAAATCATTTAATTTACAATTTTTCTTGAATGAGACATGTAAAAATGCTATGAATATTACTGATTTTGTTAATTCTGTTCAACTTCAATTATCCGATTTAGAAAAGTTAGGAGAAATTGGTTACGTAGATGGCATTTCAAATATTATAATAAAAAACTTGAAAGAACTTGATGTTACTCAAAGACCAGTTCATTGCACAGATAAAAAGAGAGAAGTTTTGTATATAAAGAATGAAAATAAATGGGAAAAAGAAGATGAACAAAATAAGCAAATTAGACGCGTTATCAAACAAATCGCATTCAAAAACACAAAATTGTTAAAGAGTTTTAGAGAGAAATATCAAGATTATGGAAATAGTGAATCCAAATATTCAGACCAATATAATAAACTGGTTATTGAAGCTATGGGCGGAAAAGGTAATAATGATATCGAAAAAGAAGATAAAATTATTAAAAATATTGCGAAGGAAGTTATTATCAGTAAATAATATATATTACACATCTATGTAAAGGCCTCCAAATTAAATTATTCAACATTTACTAACTGTAAAGTTATATTAAAAAATTTACTACTGTATTGACTCGCTGATAAAGTAGGTTTATACGTTGCGTTTATATACAACTGTGTTGTAATTGCATCTATTTGTTCACCTATAGATGAATAATATGATGGATTATCTAAATTTATATTAAATGGTAGAAATGAAATTAAATTCAGACTTGCGTCTGTTGTCGTAGCTGTATTTGTTATGATTAACTGATTAAAATATTGTGTTAATAGGTCGTATAAACTTGTTGTAGAGTAATTTTCTACATATGTAGGAATTACTCCGTACCCCACATCACCATACGTACCACTATTACTTTGAAGTAATATATAAAACATTATAACATTTGTAACATTCCAAGCGTAACCTACTGGTGCAACAGGTAACTTTATATTTCCAACATCACGTTCGCTAATATTATAAATAGTTAATACTGGTTGATATTGATTTTGAATAGCTGAAAAATATGTAGTACTATTTGGAAATGATTGGTTTAAAAATAAAGAATTATAAAGACTAGATAATAATGTTTGAGTTGCCGGCGTTGTCATTTGGGTTGTTGGAGGATTTAAAACAGGGTTTAATGAATAAAACGCACTACTTACGAGTTGAGTAGATGTACACGGGTAGTTCATCGATAAATCACTTGATACTAATAGCGATCGAGTAACAAGAGGATTTGTATAATTTGATTGTGTATTACCTACTGAATATACGGACGGGGAATTAGGAGTAAAATACAACCCTACATAAAAAGTATTATTTGTATTTACATTTTCTAAAATAAATTGTTCATTCAATATAGTAACATAATATGTCTTACTAGCACTATTATATATTATTTGTTTTGAATAAACTACCGCACTTAAGCCCCCGTTGCTGGGCCACGAGCCAATTAGAATTGAGTTAGTGCTATTAAACGAAATATCATTAGGAAATTCGTAACATGACAAAAACATATTGAATGACCCATCTGGGATATTACCTGTTTCCGTGTTTAAACTAGTGTTATCATTACCAGGAGTATTTTGAAACGCACTAATATTACAGGATACAGTAAATTGATAATTGCATGGAACTCCTGGAACTTTACTAAATGTTAACGGAGTTGTGAATGGTTGTTGATTCGTATCAATTCCAGGAATTTGTCCAAAGTAACTATTTGATAGCAATGCTATAATAGTGTTTGCGAGTTCTACAGGAACGGATTCATAAATTCCTGGTTGTGGTTGAAAAATACCGGTTATTAAGTTTTGGGAAGCATCCATTTTATAAAATTATTATTTATATTATTTTTTACAAAAAAAATAAATTACAAAATCTTCCTAAAACCGTTCAACCTATAAAATCTGTAACCTAATTTTTAATTTAAATTTCTCTTCATTATGAAACAAAAACAATTTGAATTTTTTATTAGTAAAATTCTCAAAATTATCTCTCAGCGTAATCCTTGAAGATAATTTTAATTCTGGTAAGAAAACAATATATTGATACAGTAAATCATTGCGTTCAATCTTATCAAATAAATAGCCATCATATTCCTTATCCATAACTTCCGGCGTATTACAGCATAAATCCAGCAAAGAACATTCATATTGAACTTTTCTTATCGACCGCATTGTAGTATTAATATAATCCAATTCATTTAACCAGTGGCTATAAAAATTATCACATTCGCCGGATAATGTTATCATACCACTAATTTTCTGTATTTGTATCATATTTAATAGGTCAACTAGGCGCCGGATAGGACTGGTTATATGTATATAAGCGTCTATATCAAGTAGATTATGCTTTGTATCGTCTTCATTGCAAAGTTTAGACCCGTCAATATATTGCCCCGAAGCACTATTCCATATTTTAATAAATTTTGAGACTTCATCCGGAACAGTATCCGGAACGAAAAACTCTCTCTTTATAATGGTAGAACGAAATATTCCAGTCTTTTCTGTAAGTAATTTTTTAGCACAATGGTAATTCATTATGATCATTAAGTAGCATACTAAATCATGACTCGTTTTAACATTGTTAATATATTTATAATTTTTCGATAATTTTTTAACAGTATCGAATAGCATAATATAATGACTATTTGCCAACAAAGCCGGCTCTTCATAAACGAAATTTTTGCTAACTTTGATTAAACAATTATGAAACTGTATATCCGTAATTTCATTTTCTCGTATAGTCAAGTCCATTACAAACGCAATCCTCGACACTTTTTCTTGTAGACTGCATAAACATTCCGATAATATAGTAGGTAACATAGGCCTCTTTTTATCAGGCAAATAAATTGTCGAAATTCGGCGAGAGAAAGAGTTCCATAAATTCAGCGAATCTATCCAAATCGTAACATTGGCGATATAAATACTTAACTGTCGCGTTCCATCTTCCCGTTCTATAATACTAAACCCATCATCAAAATCAAGACTATTTTGCGGGTCAACAGTGAATATATTCCATGACGTTCTATCCTGAATAGACGGGTATTTTTGATGAATGTTTTGTATAAAATCGCTGTGGTTACCCTTTCCGATAGTTTGATTTACATCACGATTAAATTTCTGTATGGAAGCGTTTAAGCTTTTACAGTACAATTGATACTCGTAGTAATTACACAATTCATTGACAGGACCAATAACTTGATTGATTACCCCAAACGGATGTTTTGTAGTCCATTCATTAAAATTGAATGTTACGTATAAATTGACAAATACCTTTGAAAACCCGACATGTTTCAGTTCATACGGGACTAAAAACGCAGGTAATCGCATATCATCAGGGACACATTTATAAAGTAATTTCGGTTGTTTCTTTCCCTGTTGGCGGCCATATGTCTTATTATTTTCCAATATTAATACGCCGGGCATAGCATTACCGGTTCTTATACTGGAATGTACTAATTCAGGTTTATTATGCTTGTTAACAGTAAAAACGTCATTAGCGAATAATTTGTCTTCTAATGGCGAGATTGGTAATTGAACTTTTTGAAAACTAGTTGTTTCAAAAATTTCCCATGATGTATAGTTTCTATCATTAACGTGTATCTTATAAATTGTCATAATCGTGTGTATACTATAAATATGATTATATCTTTAAACCGTTATTTTGGGTAATAAAAAAAATTGAAACATATTATTTTAAAACTAACAACTAACAACTAACAACTAACTAACAACTAACTAACAACTAATAAAATGAACGCGTCACAAGAACAATCCACTAATCCTATAGAAAGACCAGCGATGACTCATTGTTCTTATTGCGGAAATCAAGGGCATAATGTATTAAGATGCGACCATATAGATTTAGATAAATTTCGTATTTTGTGTTTCGGAAACCGTATGGTGTTTGATGTAGAAACTGAAAATGAAATTAGTTCAAGAGAAATATTTAAAACATGGCTGTGTTGTATGTGGTCAGATAATTCACAATTAGTCGTTTCATTCGCGTCTCGATATTGTAAAATTCCGCTTTATCGAAATTTTATTGACCGTATTGATATGATTACTACACAAGTATATAGAATTTCTTCAGAAACCCTGCGTGAAATAGTAAATCCAAACAACGATAGATTAATTAATTTGGCGTTATCAAACCGTCCGCATTTGGTCGGTATGAATTTTGATGATAGAATAACTTATCTAAATGAATTAGTCGCCTACTTGTCAAACTCGATAGAAAATCTAGAACCGCAACTGCCTAGAAAATTTAATATTTCAACGACGGTATTACCAGAAAAAGAAAAAGAAGAAGAAGAAGAATGCCAAATCTGTTACGAAACAAAAACTAGTCATAATTATATCGCATATAATTGTGACCATAAATTTTGTGGCGATTGTGTAGTCTCCATATTAAAAACCACAACTAAATCAGACCCAACTTGTTCCTTATGTCGAGCAGTTATACATAATGTAACCATACATGATAATGCGCTGTTAGAACAAATAAAGGAGTATATTTTATAAAATTGTAAAAATGTAAAAAATGTAAAATTGTAAAAAATGTAAAATATTAATTATCCGTTATTTTTCTTTTTATTTTTATTTTCATTTTGCTAAAAACAAAAACAAAACAACAACAAAAAGAAAAAACATCATTCCAAATATTTTCATTTTTTCTTTAAATATTGGTTTATTTTACATAGAAACTACAGGTGGCCCTCATCCTCCACGCATTCTAAATTTACGCATCGTTCTTCTCTTTTTATTACGATTGCTGCGTCTTTTTGTTCTTTTTTTGGATGAAAACATCTTCAAGATAGCAGATAACGCACCTCTCTTTTTTGAACCCATCATTATATACTAACGCAATATTTTATTTAATTCAGTATTATTATTAGTTTCAATTTCATTATTTAATTCTGTCTCATTATTGTTTTCACTCTCATTATTAGTATGAGCCGTCTCATTATCATCATTATTATTTTTGGCAGTCACATCTGAAAATTGTGCGTTTGTTATATTATCATTATCAGCATCATTCGTATCATCGTTTATAGTTTTTCTAAAATTATGTAATTGTAGCAAATGTAGACATGTATACGGTAAAATAGCCACATTGTTCATATAGGTACGATAAGATAAACTTGTTACATTCGTGTCACAATTCGCAAATTTAAAGCTATACCACCAATTTGCCGGTAAAAATAATGTTTTGCCAGGTGTTAGCGTAAACTCTAAAAATTTTACTTTATTAAAATCCGGTGCGTATTTTGGTTGCGGCGACCAAGGATTTATGTGTGAGCTAAACTCAAAATTCTCATAATCATACTTGACATACAGATGCTTCTTATTATGAGGTGGCGCAATTTTGACTTGAACTTGCCCTTGTGTAACAATAAAAAAATTCCTGTAATTAATTTCGTATCGCAATGGTGTAAATACCCCGGCGCTACCAAATAATACATCATAATAACAGTTTGAAGTCATCGGTGGACGTAAAAACGCATCATACGATTTTATATGTTTGGAAATACCGTTTTCTTTTAAAAACTCATGGTTTTTTTCGGTAAAGTAGCAAGACGTTTTATCTTCATTAAACAACTTAGTTGCTATATCAATAGTGAGCGGAACATATAAATCATCGGATTCCTCGTCAAGTTCACTAATATTTCGAATTTTAATATTATGAGAGCCAAAGGTAGTTGTAATACTCTTTTTATTGGTCAAATCAATAAGTTTTTTATTATTAAAATAAAATGAAACGGGTTGCCTTAAATCGAAAATTTCTTCTATTTTTTCTTTAGACGTTTCGTCAATATCATATATTTCCAACTCATCACTAGTTTTTAAATGAAAAGTTATGTGTAAATAAATAAATAAGACTATAAAAAAAATGAGTATTCCTAATAATATTTTGTTCATAATTTAGTAGTAATTATGAATAAAACGAATAATAATATTTATAAATTAAAACGAGATATCTTGTTTATTCTAAAAATCAAAAAATCAAAAAATAAAATCAAAATAACAACCCATTAATCCGTATCCGTTATTTTTGGAGCAATATAAAACTCAAGATGACTACCATCCTGCAAATCATATTTTAATTTCATTGGAGAGTTTTCGCTAATACAAAAATCAATTTCATTAGATAATTTATTTGTTAAACACATCTTATGGATGTATGATAAGCTATAACTTAATTGAATTTCCTGTCCTTCAACAATACTATATTGTGTTAAATCTTCAATAGGAATAGTAACTAGCATTTCTCCTGTAACGCCATTCGTAACCAAATCTATCTTTGTTTCGCTACAGTTAATTTGTATGTCCGCGCCAAATACCATCATCTGGCTGACAATCTCACAAATTTGCTTAGAATATATTGAAAAATCGGCATCATAATCGACGGGAGGTATGCACATCATTTCATACTCATATTCAACTAAAGGTATTTTAAAGAACTTATTAAAAGAGCCTTTTGAAGAAATTAATTCTACAAATAAATTGTCCGTATCGTCTTCATTGTTTTTAATAATAATGTCGTTTGTCTCTTGCTTAGAATTAATAATAGTAAAAAAAATGGATGAATCAAAACTAATAGTAAACCCTTGAGCAACCTCATACTCCTGAAACCAACTACTCAACAATACAACATCAAATAAACAAACATGTGACTTATCCATTCCCTGAATATACATTCTTCCAACCTCGAAATTAATACTGACAATATTGGTACAATTTTTTAATGTCTGAAATAATGCTACAAATATGTCTTTTTTCTGTTTATTACTAATCACGAGTCTCATATTTATTATATATAAGGAACGAAACTTTATATCTCTTTTTATTATTATTCATAATTACAATGATTCATGATTTAGAATGGCGCGTAAATTAGTAAATAGCTTTAAAACTAAAGTTTCAATTTTTTCTTGTTTTTGCTTTTGTTTTTTGGTTTGCTGTGTATACAATGTAATTTCAGGTTTGTAAACCCGCGTATAATATTTCAATGTTTTGTTAATTAGGTCAATCATACGGGTAAAATAGTGATGTGTATATTTTTTTTCATTGTGAAAATTACGCCGTAATATGCGAATTTGAAAACATAATGTGTCTACTAGCTTAAATAATTCACATTTCCAATCAACCGGTAAAACTAAATTAATAATATTATCTGCCACCATAGCACAACACATCAGCGTTTTCATGTTTTTCTCGGTATATGTAATAACAGACAACCGTTTTTTGATGACTGAATTAGTATATTTGTTTTTTATTAGAGCGATTCGTGTTTTGATTGGTAAAAAGGAGAGAATAATAAAAAGAACATCTTCCGGCAAATTTGCTTTATAGTTAACTATTGTTGAGGTCATTTTTTAAGGGGTTGTTTAATAATACTAAAATAATTATTATTAAAGTAATTCAATTTTTTATTTTTTACCTTTTACCTTTTGTTTTGTTTTCTTGTTTTTTGTTTTCTTGTTTTTTGTTTCTTAGTATTTTTGTTTCCTTGTTTCTTGGTGTTTTTACCTTTGCGTTTTTTGCCTCCACGTTGCGTAGAACCAAACAACCTACTAAAAAATCCAGACCTTGGATTAGTATTAGTATTAGTATTAGTATTAGCAATTGAAGGATTATTACGATTTCGATTAAATCCTATTGCGTTGCGATAAAAGTTAGAATTTCTGGCAGTACTTAATGCGTTATTCGCACGAGTTCTTACGTTACCGGCGAAGGCTTTTGCACTACTATAACCACTGTTGAATCTACTTGATAATGTTTGTGGTTCTGGGACACCTAACTGTGATATGTTAGCATTATTTTGAATATTAACTAATATTTGTTTAATTTGTAAATCATTATTATTATTGGCGTCACGTTCGTTTTTTGCTAATATACAATCAAATATGTCTGAGATTAACTTGTTTGAAAAAATATTAAGCGGCGAATATGTGTCAATCGCCTCACTTAGAGAATCTACTTTTTTGAATTGACTAAATATCCAACGATATAGTTTTTGTCTACTTTGAACTGTTACTATAAAAGGAAGGTTAGGTTTTGCGAATTCACCGCTTAAATTATCGATTTCTAAAAAAGAATTTATGACAAGCTTAATTATTTGTAAAGCATTAGGATTTGAATACATAGTTAGATTCTCGCAAATATAATAATAAGTATCACTACACCGAGAAATATCATTAGGCTTCCGCATACCTTCTTTTTTAACCATATACTGAATGTATCTAGGGTTTTCTTGTTGCATAGAAATATTAAACTTTGTAATAGCATTTAAAACGCACGTTTCAAACATCGGGTCATTTTCAGTTTGACTATTACTTAAAAGTTCTAAAACGCTTTTTGGTGTGTTAGTCGGTGGTTCACATAACTCTTTACATGGATAATATTGTGTATCAAACTCGTGAACTATTTTGTAATATGGATAGTCATCTCGCGAGTATTGAAACGGCATATGATACGGTAAAGACGGCGAATCTGAACTACTACTAGTATTACTACTATGATTATTACTACTACTACTATAATCGCTGTAAAACTCCTCTTCAGGACCGAATCCAAATGACATATTATATATATATAAATATATATAAATAATATAGGTAAATAAAAAATTATTTTTTTCCTCTGCCTCTTCCTCTACCTCTTTTATTAAGTCTTCGTGTTCTGCCACCCCTACCAAAAAAGCTTCCAAGTCTTTTGGTTGCGGCGTTTTTCGCGGTTGCCCACGTACTATACGTATTTTGACTAATCGCGCCCAATGTACTCGATGGACCAATAAAACTATTGCCTCCTAATCCCGGCATATTTCTTATACTTGTTAATTCTTCAACAATTTGAACTTGGTTTGCTGGGTTAAAACCATCACCAATATTTTTAACAACAATACAAGAAAGCATCCCGCCTGCTAAAGCCATGCGAAACGCGGTCATCCCTCGTGGAAAAATTTGTGTAATCATCTCGGTAAGTACAGTATTATAACTTAATTCATACAAATTAGGTATCTTAATAATGTTATCCAACATGCTGTAAATTTCTTGTGAACGCACTTGTTCTGAAAGCGCGCCTCGTTGAGCTTGGTTTCTAAAAAATAAGTTTGATGATTGGGCGGTTTTAGTCGCGGCGTAAATAACATTTAAAATCGCGGCTCTAAATGCCGGAGCATATGCGGCGTTTCTTGGCGCAGGTCTGGCGGTTGCCATCCTCATTTCTGGGCCCGACATTGTATTGGGTGGTGCTTCGCTGTAATTCATATATATATATATATATAAATAAAAAAATTAATTATTTATAGAAAGCTCCTGCTGAATTATTTGTTTTAATTCCGCAGAAAGGATTTTTTCTGTATTTGGTTCATCGCTCAAAACAAGAGACGAATCATTATTCGTACTGTCATCTGCAGAATCAATATTTTCACTTAAAGGTTCAACTAAATTTTGTAGTTGACCTACTTCTAAAATGGCGTTTTCCAAATCATTAAATTTATTTGTGGTTTCCTTTGTAAATAACTCAAATTTGAACATTAAATTGATTAACATTTCTTTAGTTTCCTTAAATTCTTTTTCGATTTTACTGATTGCTTCTAATTTATTTACTAAATCAGGTTGAGCCTCTTTTTTTTCAACAGCGTCTAGGCGATTAATAATGCTTGTTAAAACACTATTATCGATTAGTTTTGTATTTGGTGGCAATGATGGCTCGCTGGATTGATTACCAAATCCTCCTTCATGATTAACATCAATTAAATATTGTTCAACTTTTCCTAAACGTAAAGTAATTAATCCAATAGCATCCGAAATAGTTAACTTTGAGAAGGGTAGGCCATTAGGCTGTATTTGTGGTTGTTGTTGTTGTTGATACTGAGGTTGCTGCTGTTGTGAAAAATTACCACCAGACCTATTTTGATATTGAGGGGCAAATGCGCCGTGAGATGCTATAGAGGTTCCTGGTCTTGACCCAGATGCTATGTTTTGTTCACTTCCCGAACGCCTATTTTTAGCTGCTGCGAGTGCTTTTAAACTACTCATTTAATTATAATTCTTAAACAAATTGTTTTTATATTACTTACGCATTTCAAATATTATACGGCAAAATTATTATACGGCAAAATATATTATACGGCAAAATATATTATTATACGGCCAAAAAATTATTATTATACAGCGCTAACAAATTCTTTAATCATCGGAAAAATAGGTATAATCGCTTCTGCACATGCTAATGCTACTTGTCGATGTTCTTTTTGTGTTCCATTACCACTTCTAAGTTGTATATAATGAATCCAAGACCTTAAAGTTCCATTCATATAAAGCCGCGATTTTGTATTACCTTCTGGAAGAACTACCCTCGCTTGTTCTTTAGCGATTCCATTTTCAATCGCCCAACGGTATGCTTCTTCTGCCGATTTAATAACAGATTCCTGCTTATCTAACCAATCTTTTTGTAATGTTTCATTATCCGTTTCAATACTATTTTGTTTATTTTTACTATCCTGTAATCTGGCATCTCTAGTTTCATATCCAGTATCCACAACAGCATATCTTTGTGAGAATTCTTGGAAAGAAAAAGACCGATGTCGTAAAATTTGCCGCGCAATATCTCTAGTGGTTTCAATTTCTAGGCAAATGCTCACCATTTCAAAAGGAGACCAATGACTATTTTGTATTAAATAGCGTATAAGCTTTTCATTTGTATCATTGTTATTCTGATTTTTTAAATTGGAAACTTTAGCACAATATGCGACAATATCCGTTATAGTTTTCTCTTCTTTTTCAAAATATTTGGAATATGATATTAACTTAGCACTCATAATATTTTATATTAAATATTTAATAAAATGTTTAAATTGATTAAAAATACATTATATATATATTTTAATTTCTTTTGATAGCATATATAAGAATATATGGAAGAAGATTCATCAAATACAAATTTTTTTAAATATGTTTTTAGTTTTGATAGCGATTCAAAATCTGAAATGTTAAACATATTACAATTCGCTATATTATCAATAGTACCAGTTGTTCTTTTAAATAAATCTATTTCCAAATATATACCCGACGCAGATGATAAAAAATCAAGTGTAGAAATAGTGGTTGAAATACTTATTCAAGTAATTGTAATGTTTATTGGTCTTCGAATTATTCATAGAATTGTCGCTTATGTACCTACATATAGCGGCGCAAAATATCCCGATTATAGTATTATTTTTATTATTTTGTCCACATTAATGGTAACATTAAGTATAAATACAAAAATAGGTGAAAAAGTAAATATATTAGTAGAACGTATAGTCGATTTATGGGAAGGCACGTCAAGTGATAAAAAAAATAAAAAGAAGAAAGTCGCACAGCAAAAAGCACCAGGAACAACCATGCCACAAACACCAAATCAATCAGCAATGAATCAGTCATTATACGCCGACGGAACATCGATTCATTCTCTGCCAACAACAGAGTCAAGTACATCAGATACAACTACCAATTACAATAACATGTACAGACAAGATAATACGCCGCTTGTAAATGCGGCAACACCAGGAAACCCAGAAGGTTTTACCGAGCCAATGGCGGCGAACTCCGTATTAGGTGGTGCTTTTGGGTCCTCATGGTAATTTTTTTGCTCAGGATGAGAAACTTGATATTTGAGTTATGCCTTTTCCGATAATT
>Ga0114973_10002895_pt1 | contig 12325 bp, 10 predicted proteins | sample M_140807_MF_Meta_FD_87025 | JGI IMG/M metagenome (GOLD analysis project Ga0114973, IMG submission 87025) | Freshwater microbial communities from Lake Montjoie, Canada to study carbon cycling - M_140807_MF_MetaG | ecosystem: Environmental > Aquatic > Freshwater > Lake | place: Lake Montjoie... | reverse complement strand
CTTATTCATCATTTTATCATAGGCCCAACTAGCATTTACAATACCATTGGCTACAGGAACCAGCCTGCGAGTAAGACCATCTTGACGCAGAAATGCAGCAAAACCTAATTCACGGTATTCGGAAGTAAAATAAATTGGACGCTTCCATTTGTTAGCAGCAATAATATTTAAAATGGCAGCATCATTTTTAAATAAGGCAGTTTTAGGTATTTCAAATCTTAATTCTGAAAGTACACTGTCTTCTGGATTTACTGTCCCATTGCTTCTTACCAAATTAATATCTACTGGTACAGTTACTTTTTTGGTAGGAAATACGTTGAGGGTATCACCATTGCGGAGTTCAATTTTAGCGCTCTCATCGCTTCCAGCATAATCTTTCATCATGGTATAAAGATCCATATACTGTTCTGGATCTACACCTGGCCTTGGTGCATAATAAACAACATCTCTTTTGGCGCCCTCTATTTGGTTAGCAGACCAAATAGGATCCATAGGATCACTGTTGTTCAGTTTGTACCTCAGCTGGTTAATGTACCAATCGGTACCCAATAAACTTGAGTTGATTACCCGTATATCTCTTCTAATTCCTTCTACTTCTTGGGCGTACCAGAGCGGATAAGTATCATTGTCACCAAATGAAATAACAATTGCATTGGGGGCGCAACTTTCTAAATAGTCGGAAGCAAGGTCTCTGGCCAATACTTTTTTACTTCGGTCATGGTCATCCCATTCTTGGTTGGCCATTATTACCGGTACAGCTAATAAGCACAAGGCTGCAGAAGCGTAGTTTGCTATAGATGCACTAACATATTTTGTAAACAATTCTCTTACATATAAAACTCCTAATCCAATCCAGATGGCAAATGCATAAAATGATCCAACAAATGCATAATCACGCTCTCGTGGTTGATTGCCCGCCATGTTTAGATAAAGTACAATGGCTGCTCCTGTGAAGAAAAATAACAAACCAACTATAATGGCGTCTTTCTTATTTCTTTTAAAATGAAAAACAATTCCTAATATTCCTAAAATAAGGGGCAGTGCAAATAATTTATTGTTGGCATTGTTGTGTTTAATACTATCGGGTAAATATTGCTGGTCACCTAGGCGGGCATTGTCCCAAAATGAAATCCCTGTTTTCCAGTTACCGTCTCTTACATTGTTCATTAGCACTCCTTGAATATCATTTTGTTTACCAGCAAAGTTCCACATAAAATAACGCAGGTACATCCAACCCAGTTGATATTGAGCAAAGAAGTTAATATTGTCACCCATGGTAGGTGTCCCCAACCATTCTCCAGTTTTTGGGTCTTTGCCTATTTCTGCAAAACCAGCATAATAATCTGCATGCCCTTGGTCATTGCTTTGATCCCACATACGAGGAAAGATATGTTGATCCTCTTCTGCATAGGTAGTTTCCATCTTACGGCCATTCTTTACGTATTGATCTTTTCCTTTAATGTAAGTTTCCACCATGGTCTGTTCAACGGGGTTAGCGGTAAAATCCTGTCCCTTCAAAATTGGCCAATCTCCATATTGTTCGCGACCTAAATAGCCCACTAGGTTTACAGGATTGTCAACATTAAACATATCAACCACTGGATCAGCACTAGAGCGAATTAATGTGGTAAAGTAAGTAGAGTAACCAAGCAGCATAAATGCAAAACTCCATAAACCAAGTCTTAAGAAATTCCAGTTTTTCTTGATGGCAATTCTAATTCCTAACCAAATGATTATTCCGATTAGTACAAAGAAAAATGCAAAGCCAAAAAAGAAGGGCATTCCGAAGTCATTTACAAAAAGGATATCAAAATTTCCCGCTCCTTTAATAGTCCATTGAATAACTGCTTTTTGAATAAATCCGGTTAAAATACATCCTATTAAAAACGCAATTAAGGTACCTGAGGTAGTTACTTTGTAGCGTTTGTAATAATATATAATCACCATTGCAGGAATGGTAAGTAAGTTTAATAGATGCACACCGATGGATAATCCCATTAGGTAAAAAATGAGAATTAACCACCTGTCTGCACTAGTAAAATGTCCGGTAATACCCATTTTTTGCTCTTCAGTTACCGAATTTTCCCACTTAAGCATTGCCCAAAATACGATTGCAGTAAAGAAGGAAGACAATGCGTACACTTCACCTTCTACTGCGCTGTACCAAAATGAATCTGAAAAGGTATATGCCAATGCTCCGATGGAACCAGCAGCTATAACCGCAAATATTTGTTGACCAGTCAGCTCTTCGCTGTTGGTACGAATAATTTTCTTTGCAAAATGGGTAATACTCCAAAATAAGAATAGAATAGTAAATCCACTCGACAGCGCACTCATTAGATTGATTCCAATAGCAGCATGCTGTGGATCAAATGGTGCCATAAATAGGCGGCCCATTAAAACGAAAAGTGGAGCTCCTGGTGGGTGAGGAACCTGAAGTTTATAGGCACTAGAGGCAAATTCACCACAGTCCCAAAAACTGCCGGTGGCTTCCATTGTCATGATATAAACAGTGCAGGCAATGAGGCAAATAACCCAGCCAGAAATGTTGTTAATACGTTTAAAAGTCATATAGTGATTGATTATATTCCGAAACCTATCGGAATGGCAAATATAATTAGTTTGTGCTTTGCACCCATTAGTTTATAGTTATTTATGATTTTTTTGTAAAGAAAGATTGGTATCGATTATTGTCCTGTTTTTTGGGCTTTGAAAATTAGAATATTAGGGGCTATTCAAATTGCGGAGAATGTTAAAAGACTAAGCACCAAAACCTATCTTTGCATTTAATGAGAAAAGCCTTTATTCAACTTCATATTGCTGTATTTTTAGCTGGATTTACGGCTATTTTGGGAAAACTCATCGGCCTTAATGAAGGTCTGCTAGTTTGGTATAGATTGTTGATTACTGTAATGCTGCTATGGCTGCTGCTATACTTTAAAAAATCTTTGCAAGTGCTTGCGCTAAAAGACATTATTGAAATATTTGCCGTGGGCTCTATTGTGGCGGTTCATTGGGTAACTTTTTACGGCAGTGTAAAATATGGAACTGCCTCCATTGCGGTAATATGTATCTCTGCTACAGGTTTTTTTACTTCTTTTTTTGAGCCGCTAATTTTTAGAAGGAAGATAGTGCTATTCGATATTCTTTTAAGTTTGGTATCCATCGCGGGGATTTTTATCATTTTTGATTTTCATCCTCAGTATAAGGTGGGGATCATTTTTGGAATTTTTTCAGCGATGGGGGTTTCTCTTTTCCCAATTTTCAATAAAAAATTATTACAGCGCTTTAGTCCAGCTACCTTAACTCTGTATGAAATGGGAGGCGGATTATTGACTCTAACTATCATTATTCCTTTTTACCTACTATTTTTTCCTGCACTTTATTATTTACCCACTGCTTTAGATTGGATTTGGTTAGTAATACTGGCAGGGGTCTGTACGGTATTGTGTTTTGATCTTCAGTTGAATGCCCTCAAGAAAATTTCCCCTTTTACTTCAAATATTGCCTATAATATGGAGCCCGTTTATGGGATTATATTAGCATTTATTGTCTTTAAAGAAAATAAATTGCTAGATATTCATTTTTATCTTGGGTTAGCACTTATTTTATTGTCTGTAATACTTCAAACAGCAAGGGTATGGCTAGCAAACCGAAGGAGTTATCTTGAAAATTCAATAGTCAAAACATAGAAACTAGGGTTAATTTAATGGAAAAATTAGTGGAGGGGAGTTAATAAATAGGCTCAAATTGGATCATTTTTAGTTCAATTCGGTAGTTTAGCCATTGAAATTGAAAAAAAAAGAAAAACCTTTCTACAAATCCAAAATCTTTCGTTACCTTCGCCGTCCAAAAAATTAGTATATGGCTAGAGTATGTCAAGTTACAGGTAAGAGGCCAATTACGGGTAACAAAGTATCGCATTCGAATATTAAAACAAAACGTAGGTTTTTGCCCAATTTGCAAACCAAACGTTACTTCCTGGCAGAAGAAGATAAGTGGGTAACGCTGAAAGTTTCTTCTGAAGCTATTCGTACTATCAACAAAAACGGATTATTTTCAGTTGTAAAACAACTAAGAGCTTCCGGAGAAAAAATATAAAATTAAACTTCCGCTTGCGGAGGTAGAAAAATAAAATCAACAACAATGGCAAAGAAAGGCAATAGGGTACAAGTTATTTTGGAGTGTACAGAGCATAAGGCCAGCGGTAAAGCAGGTACAAGTCGCTACATCACCAAAAAGAACAAAAAAAATTCCCCTGAAAGACTGGAGTTGAAAAAATTCAATCCAATATTGAAGAAGGTAACCTTGCACAAAGAAATTAAATAGACTAATAACAAATTTGAATAGTTGGTGAGTTCTCATTAGAAAACTATACAACATTTTCAGATTTTCAGATTTACAAATTTTTCAAATTAAATAGTCATGGCAAAAGCAGCTAAAACAGCGATTAAAACCAAGGACCAGAAGGCAGCAGCAGATGCTAAAAACTGGACAAAAGTGATACGTGCAGTACGTAGTCCAAAATCTGGTGCATATACATTCAAAGAGTCGATTGTTCATAAAGACAAGATCAAAGATTATTTAGGTCAATAATATTTTTCTTAAAGAAAATTATAATCGCATAAGCTGTCCTGATTTACATCGGGACAGCTTTGTTAATTTTTACCCCCTTGGTTTTGGTTCACTTTATTGAAATTCATTTTAAATTACACTACAAACAAAATCCCCTTTTGGGGTAAACCGGTATGGGACTTTTTGATAAACTCTTCGGTAAAAAACAGCAGCAAGAAACGCTTGATCAGGGATTGCAAAAGACCCGGGAAGGGTTTTTTGGTAAAATAACCAAGGCGATAGCAGGTAAAAGTACCATTGATGCTGAAGTATTGGATAGTGTGGAGGATGCATTGGTGAGTGCGGATGTGGGAATTGAGACTACGGTTGAAATTATTAATCGCATTGAAAAAAGGGTTGCCCGTGATAAATATATTGGCACAAGCGAATTAAATACCATTCTAAAAACTGAGATAGAGAATGTGTTGGTAACGGCTCCTCAGGATCTTAGTTATGAAAATTACGAATTACCTGCCGGTCATAGCCCACATGTAATTTTGGTGGTAGGGGTAAATGGAGTGGGTAAAACAACTACCATAGGAAAATTAGCGCATAATTTTTCTTTAGCAGGTAAGTCAGTTTTATTGGGTGCAGCCGACACATTTCGAGCAGCAGCGGTAGATCAATTAACAATATGGAGTGAAAGAACGAATGTACCCATTGTTAAAAAAGAAATGGGTAGTGATCCAGCCTCTGTAGCCTATGATACGGTGATTAGTGGGGTGGCCAAAGAGGTGGATGTTATTATCATTGATACTGCGGGTAGATTGCATAATAAAGTACATTTAATGGATGAGCTAACTAAGATTAAAAGGGTCATTCAAAAGGTAATTCCTGAGGCGCCACATGAAGTGATGCTTGTATTGGACGGCAGTACTGGACAAAATGCATTGGAACAAGCCAAACATTTTACTGCTGCAACAGATGTGTCAGCAATAACAATTACCAAATTAGACGGCACAGCAAAGGGAGGGGTAGTTTTGGCAATTGCTCACCAATTTAAAATTCCGGTAAAATTTATCGGGGTAGGCGAAAAGGCAGAAGATTTGCTTGTGTTTGATAAACATCAGTTTGTAGAAGGATTATTTAATTTGGGCGGATAGGTTGGTGTTGTGAATGGTCAATGGTTAATTGTGAATGGTCAATGGTGAATGGTCAATGGGCAATGGCCGATGTGGAACTTTTTTTTAGAATTCATTTTTTTATTTATAATTTATTTTCAATTTCCATCCAATGGTTAAAGTAGGGGAGTACAATTTTTTAAAAGTTATAAGAGCGGTGGATTTTGGTGTTTACCTTGATGATGGCGGGGAAGGAATTTTATTACCCAAGCGTTTTGTCCCAACTGCTACAGCTGTAGGAGATGAATTGAAAGTATTTGTATACCATGATGGAGAAGATAGAATCATTGCCACTACTCAGCAACCCAATGGAGTGTTGGGTGATATTGTAAAAATGAGAGCAGTGAATGTCACCCAGCAAGGAGCTTTTTTGGATATGGGTTTGATGAAAGATATTTTTGTTCCTACCTCTAAGCAGGTATCTGGAATGCGAACCAATGGAGATTATTTGGTAAAGATTTATTTGGATGAGCAAACGGGTCGCATAGCCGCCACCGAAAAATTAGAGCCTTATTTAAGCAATGAAGAACTTACTGTCAAGGAGTTGGAAGTGGTTGACTTAATTGTTTATCGACGAACTGATATTGGCTATGTTTGTATCATCAACAATCAACATACTGGGGTAATTCATTTTAATGAAATTTACCGCAATATTCAGGTAGGAGATAAATTTAAAGGATTTATCAAAAAAATATATCCAGAAAGTAAAGACAAGGATGATCGATTTAGAATAGATGTAGCCGCGGGCAAACCAGGATACAATAGGGTAGAAGATGAAGCTGAAAAAGTTTTACGTTTGTTGGAGGAAAATAACGGTTATCTGCCTTATCACGATAAAAGCTTACCGGATGATATCTATGACTTTTTTGGGATGAGTAAAAAGACCTTCAAGATGACTATCGGTAATTTATACCGACAAAGGAAAATAACATTTGAGCCTGCAGGAATTAAACTTTCTGCTATTTCTTAAAACAAAAGAAGGAAAATTCTGAAATAATATTTTGTATTAGCGGCAGATTACAATTGTATTCAAATTGAAATAGTTATTTTGATTTTTCATTTATGGGACTAACCAGCTACCTGTGAATTCTCCATTATTACTGTAAATAAATTTTGCCTTGTAATGACATCCAGGATTAAGCCAGAGCCATTCCATCCAAAGAATATTTGTTACCACTACTCCAAAATTTTCTTTTCCTTCTTCACTATCTTTTGTTGTCGTATCTAAATTTTGCTGCAAAATATCTTTAGGGTCATTTATTTCACTTGAAGGTATCAGGAAGCTTGAATAATTTTTACGACTATTCAAATTTACATTGTCCCAAGAATGATTAGCCAGTTCATCATTTTGATGTAAGCTCGCTTTTCCACTTAGCCTAATCTGAATGCGCGATTCATGATCATAAAAAAGCCAACTGATTGATTGATTTTTTTGAAGCTCTTCCCACTTACTCGATCTGATATCTGTGTATAAGCTAACTGTTTTTTCAGTAGCCGATGCTTTTCTTAAAACCACCATTCTCATATTTGCTCCGATAGTATTGCCATTTGCAAACACTGATTGATGAAAAGGATGGCTGCTTTGAATTACTCCATCCATTATTCTTGACCAGCAATCGGATTCAATTGCAGGAAGGTCGTATAAAGTTTCGTTCATTTTTATTGATTCCATATAGTGTTAAACAACTAGAAGAAATTTTTGTTCTCTTCTGATCTATCTTATTTTTTCTGCATATTTTCATATTCTGCAAAAAATACATAGCTTCATAAAAATTTAAACTATGCGTTGGTTGAAGAGATTAGTAATTACATTAACTGTATTGGTAGTATTGTATAGCTTGGGACCTACTCCAGCCACTCCAAATTATGGCACTAAGATGCCTGATGTTCCTTCTATTGATCAATTGGAAAATTATATTGCTGGTCAAGAATCAGCTCATCGTCTTCGACCAGATAATGAGGCAAGGGTGGTATGGGCAAATGATTCGATCAAGCAAAAGACGGAATATGCAATAGTATACTTACATGGATTTTCTGCCAGTCAAGAAGAAGGTAATCCGGTGCATAGAAATATAGCAAAGCAGTTTGGCTGTAATTTGTTTCTGGCGAGATTGGCTGAACATGGGATGGATACTGCTGATCAATTGTTAAATCTTACTGCAGAGAATTATTGGAAATCTGCGCAGCAGGCTTTAGCAATAGGTAAACAATTGGGTAATAAAGTTATTTTAATGGGAACCAGTACGGGTGGAACACAGGCGCTGCAATTGGCTGCTACCTATCCAAATGATGTGGCAGCATTGGTATTGTATTCACCCAATATTGCCATCAATGATCCCAACGCATGGTTGCTAAATAACCCTTGGGGTTTGCAAATCGCTAGACTAGTAAAAGGAAGTAATTATCTTTTGGCAGATGATACCCGTCCAATTTATAGAAAATATTGGGATAGGCCTTATCGCTTGGAAGCTACTATTGCTTTAGAGGAAATGTTGGAAACAACCATGAGCAAAGAAACTTTTAGTAAGGTAAAACAACCGACCTTGTTATTGTATTACTTTAAGGATGAGCAGCACCAGGATCGAATCGTAAAGGTGAGTGCAATGAAAGAAATGTTTGCGCAGTTATCTACCAAGGATGCTGAAAAAAGGGCAGTCGCATTGCCGCTTACTGAAAACCATGTAATTGCTTCGCCAATTAAATCCAAAGATGTTGCGGGTGTAGAAAGAGAAACCAAAAGTTTTTTGGAGCAGGTTATTCATTTGCAATTGAAAAATTAATATCCTACAATAATCAGCCTTATTGGCTGCTAATATTGATCCTTTAAAATCAATGTTTAAAGGTGTGAAGCCTTTGAAATCTTCTTCGAGTGTTTTCCGGATTTTTATAGAGGAGCTTCCAGATAATTATTCAATTGGCTTAATTAGGGGATTGATTTGTGCAGAAAAGTAAAAAGCCTTTTCATAAGAATAGCCCGTCTACTGCAAACTTATTACCTTTGCAACCATTCAATTATGAAGACAAAAACGATACATAAGGACAAAGTAAACATTATAACACTAGGTTGCAGTAAAAACATGGTGGATAGTGAAGTGCTGAGCGGACAGTTGATTGCCAACGAAATCGATGTGGTTCATGAAAGTGCAAAGAAGGACCATAATATAGTAATTATCAATACCTGTGGTTTTATTGAGAAAGCGAAGGAAGAAAGCGTAAATACGATTTTACAGCAAGTGGATCTTAAACGCAGAGGTAAAATTGATAAGGTATACGTTACTGGATGCTTGAGCGAGCGGTACAAAAATAATTTGGAAGCTGAAATCCCAGAGGTAGACGCTTATTTTGGAACGATGGAACTTCCAATGATACTCAAACAATTTGAAGCTGATTATAAAGCAGATTTAATGGGAGAGCGTTTGTTAAGCACTCCACAGCATTATGCGTATATGAAAATAAGTGAGGGCTGTAATCGCACATGTTCTTTTTGTGCCATCCCCTTAATGCGGGGACAGCATGTAAGTAGACCCATTGAATCGTTGGTGGATGAAGCAAAGCGCTTGGTTGATAGGGGTGTAAAGGAGGTGATGTTAATTGCACAGGAACTTACTTATTACGGCCTTGATATTTATAAAAAAAGGGAATTACCGAAACTGCTGCATGCATTGGCAGATGTAAAAGGCCTTGAGTGGATTCGTTTGCATTATGCATATCCTTCTAAATTTCCACTCGAAATTATTGATGCAATTAAGGACCGTGAAAATATTTGTAATTATTTGGACATGCCTCTTCAGCATGCTGCTAATAATATGCTTCAACAAATGAAACGTCAAATAACGCGTGAAGAGATGGAAGATTTGGTGGGTAATATTCGCGAACGCATACCTGGTATTTGTTTGCGTACTACTTTGATTGCTGGTTTTCCTGGTGAAACAAGGGATGATGTGGAAGAATTAAAAACCTTTATTCAAAAAATGCGTTTCGATAGAGTGGGTATCTTTACCTACAGTCATGAAGAAGGTACTTCGGCTCATGACCTGGTCGATGATGTGCCAGCCGAAGAAAAAGAAGAAAGAGCGCAAGAGATTATGGAAGTGCAACAGGAAATCAGTCTGGAAAAAAATCAGGAAAAAGTGGGTAAGATTTTTAAAGTGATGATTGATAAAAAAGAAGCGGGTCGCTATTTGGGTAGGACAGAATTTGATAGTGTAGAAGTAGACAACGAAGTGATTATTCAGAGTAATAAAAAGTTGGTAATCGGTGATTTTGTAAACGTAAAAATTAACAAGGCTTTTGATTATGATTTAGAAGGGACGGTTGTTTTATAAAAAACTAGCTAAGAGGCATGGTGTATTTTTTATAAATAGCTTTGTATTTCTAGGGATCTATTAAATCATAACATTTATTAATTTATTAAATCGAATGGACTGTAACGCATCTTTTTTAACTTATGCCCAAACGGGATATTTTTCTAAAACCGTTTTGGATTACGTTCAGCAGTCTCCTTCTATACAGCCTTTTTACAATCATCCAGTTTCTTTGGCTGGAATAAAAGCAGCCATCGAGCAGCGAAAAAAATTTCCTACCAATCGAAAATTGTTGGTTTCGATTTTGCAGAAACAGTACAGCGTCCTAGAAGTTAATAAACTAGTAGCTGCCAATATCCAGGCGTTGGAAAATGAAAATACTTTTACTATTACCACTGCGCATCAACCCAATATTTTCACTGGCCCTCTTTATTTTATTTACAAAATTTTACATGTAGTAAAATTAGCAGCTCAATTAAAAGAGTTGTTTCCTGAAAATAATTTTGTTCCGGTTTATTATATGGGAACTGAGGATGCAGACTTAGATGAATTGGGACATATTTACTGTAATGGTGAAAAGAAAGTCTGGGAAACCAATCAAACGGGTGCTGTAGGCAGAATGAAAGTAGATAAGTCGTTGTTAAAATTATTAAATAATTTAGAAGGAGAGCTAAGCGTTCAAATTTTTGGATCTGAGATTATTCAATTAATGAAGGATTGTTATCAGGATGGTAAAACCATTGAACAGGCTACTTTTAAATTGGTTAATCATCTTTTTGAATCCTTTGGATTGGTGGTATTGTTGCCGGATAGCGCCGAAGTGAAGGCGGCTTTTATTCCTGTGATGAAAAAAGAGTTGCTCGAATTTTTTTCACAGAAGGAAGTGCAAAAAACCGTTGCACAGTATCCTGCAGAATATAAAATTCAAGCGAGTGGAAGGGAGCTTAATTTATTTTACTTACTCGATGGACAAAGAGAAAGAATAGAGCATCTGAATGGAGAATGGACCGTATTGAATACTGAATTAAAATTTAATAAAGAGCAAATATTAGAGGAACTCAATCAGCATCCAGAAAGGTTTAGCCCGAATGTAATTTTAAGGCCTGTTTTGCAAGAATTGATATTACCCAATATAGCATTTATAGGTGGAGGAGGGGAGATTGCTTATTGGTTGCAACTACAAAAAGTATTTGAAAAAATAACGATTCCCTATCCAATGTTAGTAGTTAGGAACTCGTTTTTATTTATTCCAAAAGAAATTCAGCATTTGATCAATCAACTTCAACTATCCCAAACTGACCTCTTTACAAAAGAGACAGGACTGATGAATCAATTGGTGAAAAATGAGAGTAAGTTGCAACTTGATCTTAAAGATGAGCAATTAGAATTGGCTTTTTTTTATAAAAAACTTAGGTCAATCACAGAGGCTATTGACACTACACTTTCAAATCATGTAGCATCCTTAGAAATACAAGCTGCTAAGAAAATTTCTGTATTGGAAAAGAAAATGCTGAAGGCTGAAAAGAAAAAATTTGAAGCGCAACAAAGGCAGTTGCATAAAATAAAATCGCAATTATTTCCTAATGACAATTTGCAGGAGAGGACAGACAATCTGCTTATTTATTACGCTAAATGGGGAAAGCAATTTATAGAAATGATTTATAAAAATTCACCAGGGCTCGAGCAGCAGTTTATTATTTTGACCGAAGCCTAATCGATTGGATAGCCTTTAATTTCAGCGATCTGTTTTTATTTATCAAATTCATTGGTGTATCCCAAGCGTTTTACATTTTTAACGCTTTCCATTACGATGTCATCCTGGTATTCTTTGTAAGCTTCTAATTTTCCAGCAATGGAGGTATCATGAAGTGCTAGAATTTGTGCGGCTAAGATTCCAGCGTTCTTAGCACCATTGAGTGCTACGGTGGCTACTGGTACCCCGTAAGGCATTTGTAAAATAGAAAGCATAGAATCCCATCCATCAATAGAATTAGAAGATTTTACTGGAACTCCTATAACCGGTAAAATTGTATTTGCAGCAACCATGCCTGGTAAATGTGCAGCACCACCAGCTCCTGCGATGATCACTTTAATACCGCGCGCTTTTGCTTTGCTAGCATATTCTCTTAAACGTTCAGGAGTTCGGTGAGCAGATACAATGGTTAACTCAGGTTCTACTTCAAATTGCCGAAGCATTTCTGCAGCACCTTTCATTATTTCTAAATCACTTTCACTACCCATAATGATTCCTACTAAGGGGGAAGTTTCAATTTGTTTTTTGGAGGT
>Ga0114973_10002892_pt1 | contig 12334 bp, 11 predicted proteins | sample M_140807_MF_Meta_FD_87025 | JGI IMG/M metagenome (GOLD analysis project Ga0114973, IMG submission 87025) | Freshwater microbial communities from Lake Montjoie, Canada to study carbon cycling - M_140807_MF_MetaG | ecosystem: Environmental > Aquatic > Freshwater > Lake | place: Lake Montjoie... | reverse complement strand
GCATAATTTAGATTCGCCCATTCGGCATTTATAAGTTGTTTTCCTTGCATGTCTGTGGCGTCTGACGTCACAATGGCATCATTGAACGCAAAATTGCCATCTGCGTCAGTTTCGGCTTTGCCCAAAAACAAGGGCGTTAATGGTGGCGCAAAACTTAAGTAAGATTGTTTTAATATAACTTTTCTCCCATAAGAGTTTTGCATCCAAACATTAAAAATTTTAGTAGCGTTATTCGGATCAAAAGGTAGCGTGGCATTTCCGTTAGAATCAATGCCTTCTGCTATTTTTTTAAATAAAGTTGATCGACCTATAACGCCAGCGACGTAGCTGTCGAAGTATACCAAACCCGCATAATTAATGTTACCAGTATTGTTATATGTTACAACATCTGCGGATTCAGAATAAATATTTACCCCAATAACAGGTCCCAGTCCGTCTAAGGAGTTTGACAAACTGTACCAGACGCGACCCATGTTTGCCAACATTAATTGGTCATTTGTCAACGCATATTTAAATTCATACTCAACATTAGGTTTTAATGTAAGCAAAGTTGGAGCAGTAGGAACCGTTCTACCGCTAGCATAAACCGTAACCATAATTTTATCATCACGAGGGCCAGCAAGATCAGTAGGAGGAGAAGGATCAGGAACAGGATCATTAATAGCAGGAATACCAACAGATGTAAGAAAAAAACTACCGTCATTCCAGTACCACGCGCTAACATATCCGGCTCGTGATGGATCATAAGGTTGCGTAGGGGAACCACTATAGTCAGTACCTCCAGCTATTTTGGGTGACAACGTAAATGTTTGCGTTGCCATATGATTTTCAGAAGTAACAGTATTCAAACCTCTAGTCTGGTTATAAACAATACGTCCATCAGACTCTTGAATCACATTTGGTCCAATTGTTACTCCAACGTAATTATCCGAGTTTGATAAAATAAACCATGTTCCTTTATCATTGGGAACTTCATTAACCGAAACACTATACTCAACGTTTGGGACTAACTGATAAGGAAGAAGAACTGTACCAGTAAGCGCGTCGTAAAAAGTTATGACAGGAGCCATTATACACTTATCATAATATATTTTTTTTCACAAAAATTATAATTCTATTCAAAAAGCTACAGTTCATTTTACACTGGTTTACGTTTTAACTTCGGACAATTTGAATTAAAAATTTGGTTATACCGTAATAAATGAATTACTATATAAAATGATTTATTTTGTATTCAAAATAAAAAGGCGTAAAAATGACATTTTATAAATAATTATTATATAAATATATCTTAATGGCGTCTACGCGAAATATTAATACTCCGGGAAATTATTGTTTAGAACAAAGACAGTATCAAGATTCTCAACAATATACGCTGTATCCTAACTCGCAATATGGCGCTGCTTATACAACAAATCTTCCGGGAAATGGTTTAAACCCAGGACAAGTTCCCGGAAACCAATTGTCAAATAATGCGCCGGACATTGAATCTTTTTTATTTGGAATCAATTCCACGAATTTAGTGAATCCTGCTCCCATTTTTACTCCTAATTTGAAAACTATAGAACCGGTAAATATTTACAAAAAAGAGACTATTTATATGCCTGAACCATTAGTCATAGAAAAAAATCAACGACCATTTCCTGTTCCTCAATAAAATATAAAAATAAATTTCAACAAATAAATTTCCAAAATAAATAATATAAAAATAACTTATATAATCTTATATTATTAATGGAAAAAGAAACATTAAGACAAGAGGAAGCGTCTGAAGAAATAGTAAATAAAATAGTAAATAACCCTGTAAAAAATGTAGTAGATTTGAATTTACCAAAAAGTCCTAGTTGCGGGATAATAGTAATAGATAATTTTTATAACAATGCTTTAGCCACTAGAAATTATATTTTAACGCAAGAATTTTTGGTCCGCGGAAATTATCCTGGACAAAGAACCATTTCTTACGCGAACAATCATTTACAGGATATTATCCAAAAATACGTTGAACCGTTTGGTGGTAAAATTGTTCAATTTCCTATGCCAAAAGAAGATAAATCGGACGCTGATAAAATATATAATGGATCTTTTCAATATACAACATCGCGCGATAGATCTTGGGTTCATGTGGACGGATTTAATAATTGGGCGGGTGTTCTTTATTTAACGCCAAATGCGCCTTTAACTTCTGGAACCGGGTTTTATCAGTTTCATGATGGAACAATGACGGAAACAGATGCCGAAATGTTGAATAGCAAAAAAGAGATAGATTCGTGTTCTCAAGATATGACAAAATGGAAATTAGTGGATAAAGTAGGAAACGTGTTTAATCGTTTAATTCTTTTTAATTCAAAGCGATACCACATGTCTATGGATTATTTTGGAACAAACAAAGAAAACGGGAGATTATTTCAAGTCTTCTTTTTTTCAACAGAGAGATAATAAGAGATATATAGGATATAGTATTTTTTTATAATTCTCTAACAAAAATATAGTGTTGTTTTTCTAAAAATCTATTGTAATCTGCTTTATTATCTTCGCCGTCTAATAAAATAATTTTATGTTGTTTTTACATAGTTTTTATTTATAAAAAGATAATCAGCGTCAGGTCCATTATTTGAAAATTTTTCTTCAACAATCTCCCATCCCGATTTATTTAAAAAATCGATTGTTGTATTTGCTAATGGTGCTCCTCTATTATATTCAACGTCTTGTAATTCTATAATTAAATACTTTGCGTTATTTATTACGTTCATACCTCCACGTAGTATATCCAATTCAGAACCTTGGACATCCATTTTTATTAAGTCTGGAAATAAATAATTATTTTTTTTTACAACTGTTTCTAAAGTCATAGATATTTTTTCTGTAAAAGAATCTTCAGGGTAAACGTTAACTGAATTTGGATGACCGATTTCTTTATAACATGAGTTACCCGCCGGGTGTTCTTTATTTTCGTAAAATTTAACAACTTTATTATCACTATCACTTAAAACACATATACTATATTTTATATTTTTTGACTTATATAGTTCTTCAGCAGATTCAATAGCGTCAAAAGCTACAATATTAGTGGTTTTCCAAATTTTTAAAACTTCCTTCGTCCAATGAAGAGTAGAAGAACCTATATCATAAACGACGTTCGGAGTAAAATTTTCACTTAATTTTTTTAGTATTTTACTATGCGCATGCGGCATGTTTATTGATTCATATAGATAAAACATTCTTTTTTCAATATCTGTCAATTTTTTATTTTCTTTTGCGATTTCATTTCCAAACGTTATTTCAGACCAACTACTCGCTCTATTTTCCCAAGAACAAGTTTCAGCATATATTCTGCCGTTTTTCTTTAACGTTTCTTTTCGTTCATCTGTTAAACTCAGCAAAGCATCTAATTCATTTCCTTGAGAAATTTTCACTCCATAATCTCCTAACGTGTCAACTAGTCCAGCAACCGGATAATACAAGCATATAACCTCTGACATAAGCATTTCCATGGATGTAATACAAGACGTTTCAGTAAAATAAGACGTATATAACCAATATTCCGTTGAAGACATAATTTCATATAATTGTTTTTTATTTAGTTTGCCCAAATATTGTATACTTGGAGTATTTTTTATTATTGATAGCATTTGCTCTTCTTCGCTATTTCTAGGAAAGTTATTATAATTACAAACAAATAATTGCGCGTCTGGAATATTTTTTATAATAGTAGGCCATAAATCAAGTAATCTTTGTAAACCTCTTTCAGCACAAGAAGAATATAAAAATCTATTTGGAACTTTTTTATTACTATTACTATTAGTTAAATGATAATTTTTTATTTGTATTCCATTATTGATAACGTGAATTTTGTTTTTTAATGAAGGATATTGACCTATAAACAAGTTTTTATGCCATTCCGTTTGACATACGCAACCAGTTATTTTATCGTCCCAAGTATTCAATATTGTCAAAACGCTTTTATCACACCCGTAATGATATAGTTGGGTATCGTGACCCCAAATAAATGTTTTGTATGCCGAAAAATTTGGAAACATCTCATAAAATCCTATATATCTTGATATAATTATCGTATGAAACGCATTTGTATCAATTAATTTTGGTAAATTATTCAAATTAACGTAAGTAACGTTTTCATATTTTTCTTCTTTGACTTCTCCAGCAACGTAAATGTCATATTTTTTCGAAAAATTATTGACTAAACAAGCTACAGCGGTTTCAGAACCACCAAGAGCGTTATTTTCACTGTATGAATTGTTCCATTGTAGACCTCCAGAAAATCCAGTATAAAATAGTATTTTGTTGCTTTTTTCACACGTCTCTTTACTAAATGACGGTTTTTTTTTACTTTCTACAAAAACGCCATATTTTTCATATTTGTTCATAAAATGATGATCTTCAAAAGAATACCCAATAGAATCTAAAAAACTTATATATTCTTTAAATAATTGGAAAAATTGAGTATCGTTTTTATCAACTCCCTCAATAAAGAATTGAAGATTATAAAGCAAATTTCCAACAAAAATTTGCTGCTTTTCTTTAAACTTTTTAGAAAATATAATTCTAAACATTTGTATAACAGTGTCAATTTGTTTACATTTATCTGAGACTAAAATCATAGTAAACGGCAAATAAAATTCGTATTTACCAATTTCTAGAAATAATTTGTCTTTCAAAGTAGCATTCAAATATTCTTTTTCGTAAAACTCCTTTACAATTCTGTAATAATTGTATGCTACGTCGTACATTTTATTAGAATTGTAATAAGAAACTAGCTCGTGTAAACATTCGACTCTTTGGTTATCATAAGAAAAAGCTTCAACTAAATAAAACATTCCAACTTCTTGTTGTTTTATATTTCTGTAACTGTAAAATAACTTTAAACAAGACATATATTTTTCTTGATTCCAGCAATCGTGCGTTAATGTAATTTTATACCATTTTATAGCATCTTCAAACCTTCCACAATCAAAATAACTATTTGCGCAATAAAATGCGTAACGCATATAAATAATGTCCTTATTTTTTAACGCTTCTTCATAACCCTTTTCTAACACAATAGCGTCTTTAAGATACTTGTCTTTATCTTTACTTCTAGCGCCACATCTTCCAGAAACAGTATAATAATTTCCTTGTATAAAATCAATAGTATAATTCGTTTCACAGCATTGAATACATTCGTGTAAAACTCCAATATATTTCCATTTTATATTGTTATTCACTAATAAAATTCTAGAATACGTAACACCGTTTGCGTCACCAAAATTAAAGTAGTAACCATCTTTTTCTAAATATTTATTTCCATTTGAATCTGTTTTCGTTGGCAGCACAAAATTTCCACATATTTCATCGTCTGCGTCAAATATTAAAACATATTTACTTTTTCCAAATGCGTGTTGAAGAGCGATAGTTCTATTATATCCAAAATCTTTCCATTCATCGTCGAATAATTCTCCTTGTATATTTCTTTTTTCGAAAAAAGAAGTGATCTTTTCTTTTGTATTATCCGTAGAGCCTGTATCGCTGATAACCCAATAATCGAAGTTTATTTTGTCAAGTAATTTTGTTAAAGTTGACTCTATAATATGAGCTTCATTTTTAACTATCATATTTAAACAAATAAAAGGATCTTTGTTTTTTAACGTCAACTCCATTTATAATACTTAGTAAGAAAACTTTAAACTTATCTAAACAAATAATATTTAAAGATTTTATAAGTATTATAATTATAACAAATGCTACAAGCGACTTTTATATTTGGCGAAAAAGAGTCTAAACTAGAGAATACCGCATCGAGTGTTCCGTTACAACAGAATATTTCGAATATTTCGAATATTTCGAATATTCCTAATATTTCGAATATTCCTAATATTTCGAATAATAATAAAAAGACAAATACTTATTCGAAAAAACCAGTGAAAAAGGTAGAAAATATATTTTACTTACAATAAAATTTATAATATTTACGCCAAAATAATATAAATTATTTATACTCTATACTTTATTTTCTCAATATCAATATATATCGGATTACGGTTTTCTCTCAAAATTCTCAAGAAGTGATATATATTTTTCATAATCTTTAAAATAATCATAATTATTTATTGTCTCAATATTCTCAGAATCAATTTGAAAATAGCTCAAAATAACTAATAATCCAACTCCTCTGTAATTTCCATTGTAAAAATACGAAAAATCTATATGTTCGGAACAATTGCGAAGAATAAAGTACAACACTTTCCAAACATCGCCTGTCCACGGCTCTCCGTATTTCAATATGTTATTTTCATAATAATGTTTTCTAGGAATTTTTAATTGTTCATCGTGCGTTAAAGGCAAAATATCATCTAAAAATATCTTACCTCCTTCATTCAACAAATTTATACTATTATTTATATCAGCTATTACCTGTTGCGATTGATGCAAGCCATCAATAAATACAACATCTTTTTTGTCACTAGAAAATGCGAAATAATCATCAGATGTTTTTTTCACAATTTTACTATTATCGCATTTTGGATCTGGATCTACTCCTTCTTTATTTTCAAAATGAACGTGGTCAAACGTAAAGCCAGTTTCCACGCCGATTTCTAAATATTTGTCGGTAGGCAGAGTCAAAGAGTTAATAATCATGAATCTTTCATGAAAAGTAGTGTTAAATTTGGGTTTATAAATATTATTATTTATTATTTCAAAATTTTCGCAGGATTTATACATAACCATAAAATATTTGTCTAATTCATCCATTTCCGAATCAATAAAAGTATAACACTTAAAATTATAAAAACCATAATAATCTAATTTCATCCACAAATAACTTAGACTACATTTGTTGTCTAGCAAAATAAAATCATTTTTTTCATCTTTGTATAGTTCCTTGATTTTATCATAATTATAAATTAAACTATCAATACCAATTATACAATATTGTTTATTATAATCTACGTTTCGAATTTCATTACAATATTTATGTTCGTATTCATTCTCTCTTTTCCATATTTGAGAGTGGTTATTAATATAATGTTCATCCTCGTATGCGTTTAATTTTTTCATTTCTTCATTAATGTTAAATTTATTGTAAAAAATAGGATGAATAAATTTTGGACCTATTCTATTTATTTCAGCATTTCTAATAAGAGAAAAATTATTATTAGATTCATTAAAATATTGTACGTATCCTAACTTAGGTATTTTCACCATTTTAGTATTTACCGCGGTTCTTAATAATATTTCATAATCATCACATATAGGTAACAACTCGCAATAATTTCCTATTTTATTAAGCAATTCTCTACGCCAAATTCTAGGATGATTTGGACAACATACCAAATGACTTAAAGTTATATTGTTTATATTTGGCGTATTGTAAACATATCTCCAGCTGCCTTCATATTTTTGACAATAATAACTTCCATAACCTTTACAAAAAAAATCTCCATAATAATAATTATTACCATTTTCATAAATATTAATGAAATCCATGTATATAAATCCTACGTTGGCGTCCGCATCAAATACATTTGTCGCGTCTTTCAATACATCCGGTAAAATTTCATCATCATGATCTAGCTCCAAGACGTATTTTCCTCTACACAAAGAAACAGCTTCGTTTTTTACATTCCCTATTGAGCCACTATTTTCGCTTTTTCTATAAAGACGAATCCTTGGTTCATCGTTCATATGTTTTCTTAAAAATTCAAAATTGTTATCGTCCGGCGAATCATCCAGAATTACCCATTCCCAATCTTTTAAAGATTGCGATTTTACGCTTTTATATGCTCTCAAAATTTTTTCATAGGAGTTAAAAGATGTCGTAAAAATAGAAAAAATAGGTCTAATATGTGAACGTTCATGAGCACAATTAGTAATGAAACAATAATTTACCATGTAATTGAATCTATCAATTGTCGGTAAATCTTTTAAATGAATCCACCTGTCTCTCATTCTATCGGCAATAATAGAAATAGTTTTCTCTAGGTATTCATACTCGTTTTCACCATAAGTTATTAATATTTGATAATTAGAATTGAATAAATTTTTTAACTCTTCATGATTGCTAGTAAAATATAAGGAACAATTGAGTTTTTGATTGTTAGATACAAAAAAATCATCTACGTCAGCATATTTGTCGTGTCTATAAAATATTACGCAAGGATATTTCATTATATAAAGTATAATAGAATATTATCTTTAAACATTAAACACTTCTAAAATATTTATCTAAATATTTATCTAAATATTTATCTAAATATTTATCTAAATATTTATCTAAATATTTATCTAAATATTTGTCTAAAGTTTAATATTCAGGAGTATGTTTTTTAAATATGCATCCCTGAGGTGAAATTCCTTTTACAAAGTCAGTAACTATATTTGGATTTTGATTATTGCAATTAGACATCCATATTTTGATAATACAAAAATTTTTTTTCGGTGAAATGGTAATACCCGATACGCTTGTTACAAATGAAGATTGATTACTCACAGTATCCCCGACTACAACATATGTAAGTTCTTTCCAAACTTCATAAACATTTTTATTCGACACTTTATATGAAAAACATCCACCTGCGCGGTTTTTTGGGTCTTCCCAAATGGGTTTAATTCCATCCCTCATAATGAACAACATACAATTTTTTACTAATATTTCAGGAAGAGTTTCTGTTACGGCAATCGTTTCTTGTACGGTTCCCATTGTATAAATAAGTTTATAGCTATTAATACTCCAATCTGTGTCATGTGGTAAATGTGCCCAAAGAGCCCATTTATCAGATAATAAATCAAAACCTTCCATATTTGCAATAGTATCCATTGTAGTTTGAGGAGTTACCATTTATAAATAATTAATTCATTTTTTTTTATATTGTTTTAATACATATTATATTTATTCTTTATTCTTTTACTTCGTAGTTCTCTTTATTAATTAGTAAGTATTTTTTATTACTAACTATTTTTTGTTTTACGTCTTGATCTAAAATTCTTATGTCAAAATTTGTTACTTCACTAAGCGAAATATCATTTTCTATTAAGTCTTTTTCGTGATATTTATTTAAATAATATTTTATAAAATCGTTGGTAAATTTGTTTCCTACAACAAAGTAATTATGATCGTCTTTTGCAAAATTTGTCATTATTGTCTTATCATCAATTAAGATTTCAGTCAAGACAAATTTGTAATCCGCAGGACTACACTCAAAATGAGTCTCTTCAGAAGGATAATCCATTATTATTTTTTTGTATGTAATTGGTCTTTCTGGGTTTTCGTTATTTATTTCAGTATATATTATAAAACCATTCAAAAGCGCGGTATCGTCCATAATTTCTTTGTTTTCATCATTTAAATTATCATTTGATAAGCGTAACATTTTGGATTTTGTAGTTGAGTATACTAGTTTACCACTTACAACAAAATCTATATTATTTTTTGTATTTTCTGGTAAATAATCACTAAGAAATTCATTTAGTCTTGGATTTGTTTTAAAAAATAATTTACTAACAAAATTGCTTGTTTTTTTAAAATATATCTGAGATATGCTAAACAAACGAATCATTTTTAATGAAAAATAAAATATATATGGCTCAAAAAACAAAGTGGAATTATAATAGTTGTTTTGTATAAGTTCATTTAAAGAAAACAAAATTTTTAAACAAGGATGATTCCAAATGATATTCATTATATTATTTAAAGAATAATTTTTTAAATGATTTCATTTGTTTATATATAATTGTACGAAAATACGTAGATTAATTTTGGTAAGCAGGACTACTAGATACATCGCCGTAATATTGAGGTTGTTGAGATTGTTGAGATTGTTGAGGTTGTTGAGATTGTTGAGATTGTTGAGGTTGTTGAGATTGTTGAGATTTATCTAAATAAGAGGTTGGTGGGGATGGAACAATAAAATTTGGATAACTATAATATGCGGATTTATCAAAAGGATTATAATAAGGATCATAAATGATTATGTTTCCCGAAGCATCCGTTGTTACTCCTTTCGGTCCATTTGAATAATTTAATTTACCTGTCGTAGCATTTAGTCCAAATGTATATAAAAGTATTGAAACTATTACGGTCATTAAAATAAAAGGTATAAATACAATTAACCAAGAGATTATGTTTAATCCGGATTGACAAAGTATTTGTAACAAAATTGTCACCGTTATCATGACGATTATTTTCATAAAAGCTGTATTATACATTCCATGGATAGTATCAATAATAATTTGTGTTAGTGAAAATATAACATAAATAATCGCCGGAGGACATAATTTCATTATTTATATTATCAGTAGATTTAGATTTTACTAATATTGTTATTTTTTATTTTTTACTTTTTTATTTTTTGTAAAAAGTTGCTTCGCCATTTACTAAAAACCCTACTTTTTTTCCTATATCTCCATCACTCGATAACTCGTAAATTACGCCATTATCTTCATCATTTGTACAGTACGTAACATCATCTATTTCTATTTCAAAGAATTCTTCCTCTTCTTCTTCTTTTTCTTTATCTTCTTGTTCTTCTTGTTCTTCTTGTTCTTCTTGTTCTTCTTGTTCTTCTTGTTCTTCTTCTTCCTTTTCCGATTCAACGGAATCTTCCTCTTGTTCTTGTTCTTTTTCCGATTCAACGGAATCTTCTTCTTGTTCATCTTGTTCTTGTTCATCTTGTTCTTCTTCTTGTTCCTCTTCTTCTTGTTCTTCTTCTTGTTCTTGTTCCTCTTCTTCTTCTTTATCTTGTTCCTCTTCTTGTTCTTTATCTTCTTGTTCTTTATCTTCTTGTTCTTTATCTTCTTCTTCGTCGTCTTCTTCTTGTTCTTGTTCTTGTTCTTCGTCAGATTCAGATACTTCTTCGTCTAAAGAATCTTCTTCCGAATTATTCGTTTCATTATTACCTTGATAGCTATTATCGTCTAACTTACTATCGCAATCATCAATATTTAAAACAATATTTTCCTTTTCTTCTTTAACAGTAACAGTAACATCCTCGTTAACAAGTTCCTCAATATCCACATTAGTTAAATCAATCAACGGTTTCTTAATAAACGCATTTTGCTTCAACTCTTTTATTTCATTTTTCAATAATTCAACTTGTAACAATAATTCTTTCATTACAATATTGTTCAAAGAAGTCATATTTTGAAAATTACTCAATAGTGAATTCTCTACAGTTTTTACTTCTTCTTTTACTAAGTCCTTTGCTATATTTACAATAATTGTTTTCAAATCTTCATTATTTTCAACATTTACTTCACTACCCAGTTTATCATTTTGTCTACAATCTATTAAATATTTTACAGAGGGTAAATTCAAAACTCCTTTATGTGTTTCTTCGTAAATTTTATATTTTTGTATAAAATCTTTTAATAAATGATTCATTCCTTTTTGGATAACTAAATTTACTTCATTTAGTAAAGAATCTACATCAAATTTATTATTCGTTATGTCCTGCATTTATCTTATATTATTTTACTATATAGACATTCGTTTAATATGATTTAAAAAATAATTTATCTAATTCATATATGACCGAAGAGTTAACGCCGTCAAATAACGAATCTAATGAATTTAACTATAAGGTTGAAGTAATTTTGAGACAAACCAATTATACAGTGGAAGAAGCTAGAGAGAAACTTGTTCAGCAAAACAACGATCATGTTAAAGTAATTAAAATATTCTTAGGTATTCAAGAAAAAGACGAACCGCCTATTAAATCTATAAACCAAGAAATTTATAGACAATTGCGATATAAAATGAACGACTCCAAAAAATAAAATAAAATAAAATAAAAATAAAATAAAAATAAAATAAAATAAATTAATTAAAGAAACAATTATTTTTTTATTTTTACTGATTTACTTTTATTTTTTGTAGATTTTTTTTTAGTCGGAATTTTCATTTGATTTGCGAGTTGAATAGAACCGGGCGGCGCAGGAATCAACCCGAAATGAATGTTTAAACTGTTAATATGCTCTACCAAATAAATACTAAAAAATACTAATAGGATCAAAAGTATTTGTTTGAAATTGATGTTATTATAAACGTATACAGATGTTTTTTGTATATATTCAGATAAATTGTTAATATTATTCATAAGGTTTATCATTAATATAATATATTTACATAAAAATATATTATATAATTTTATTTTATTTACGTTTAATGATTTTTTTGAGTATTTTGAGTATTTTGAATATTTTTGAGAAACTCAGTTCTATTCTTCTTTGCGACTAAGACTTTATCTAAATTACTAACTCATTCCGAATTTTTCGTTAAGAATATTATTTTTATTTTGATTTTTCTTTTGTATTTTTTTTTTAATTTGATATTTATTCGTTG
>Ga0114973_10002887_pt1 | contig 12337 bp, 10 predicted proteins | sample M_140807_MF_Meta_FD_87025 | JGI IMG/M metagenome (GOLD analysis project Ga0114973, IMG submission 87025) | Freshwater microbial communities from Lake Montjoie, Canada to study carbon cycling - M_140807_MF_MetaG | ecosystem: Environmental > Aquatic > Freshwater > Lake | place: Lake Montjoie... | reverse complement strand
GCAGACGTCCGGAAACACTGCGGATACCGTCGTGCTTGCCCTGACGGATCCTGCCGACGCACTTTGGAGTGAATTGTCGCTTGACCGCTTGACCGTTGTTCCTGGCATCCCTGAGGTGGTCTTCGCGCGGCTCGGTGTCAAACGACGACCGTGGTTCTCTGCTGAGGTACCGTATCCATTCGAGATACTGGTGTCTGTGGCAGACGGAGATGGCGCCGAGAGCAAGCGGGCGGAGGGGATCCTGACCTATCGGGGTCGACTTGCCTGGGTACCCGGCTTGTTCAGGGGTGCAGTCGGAACGGTTGGTGCGGTGCTGGCCTTGCTAGTGGTAGTCGTCATGTTTGTCCTCATTGCAGCGCCGTTGTTCCAGTCGCCGGTCGCCCCTCCCCCGGTCCCGGATACGCCGACGGCCGTTGTCGGCGCGTCCGGAAGCGACGGTGCCAAGTCGCCTTCCGTGCAGGCGGTCAACGATGGTGGCGCGCGCACTCCTGGTCCTGATGCCGAGGTCATAGCGGGAACTGCCGTCCCCGCCGGCGTGCCTGATGACGTTCGCGCAGGCGCGGCGCAACGGACTGCTGGAACTCCGGCCGCCAGTGTGTCCCCGGCGGTCCCGACGGTTCCAGCTGTCGACGTGCTCGTGTTCACCGCCATCGTGGTTGCTGATGCCCCTGCGGGAACGATCGACCTATTCTGGCAAGTGGCCGGTGCCACGAACATCACGGTCCGACGGGTTCCCAATGGCCCTTCCATGTTGAGCGAAATGCGTACCCCGCTCGCGCCCGCGACGGTCTCAGCCCCGGTACCGGCCAAGGACCTTGCGCGTGCAATTGATGATGGCGGCGCGATTGCAGTCGGTCAGGACGGAACCGTAAGGCTCCTTGTCACTGCCGGAGAACCCGCGACTTTCGAAATCAGGGCGGTCGCCGGCCTCGTGTCCGTCCGCCGGCAAGTCGTGGTGATCCCGATTGGCTCCGTCGGGACTGGTGCCTTGCCACTGGCTGTTGCCACTGGCCAGCGGACGGTCACCGCGACGATCACCGCGACGCCGGTGGATCGGCAATCAACGTTGTCGCCCACGCCCGTTCCAGCGCCTGACGCGGCTCCGGCTCAACCTGGAAGGAGCGTTGACCTTCCGGGAACCACGGGAACCCCGACGCTCCTGCCCTCGCCCGATGGAGCGGCGATCACTGCGACACCCTCCCCGGACCGCGGAATGCGGAACACAGTCGCCGAGGATTCGACGGTTTCCACTCCGAGTGGCGCAAGCGATGTCCCGGTCAAGACCCCCTCCGTGCCCCCGGCCGTTTCAACAGTCTCCAAGTCTCCCCCACCCGGCACGCAGGGAGGCATCTCCGTGCAAACCCCTGCTCCGCAGGTTGAGACGCCCTTGCCGTCGGTGGTCCGCACTAGCCCGTCCACTCCCCTGCCCGGAAGAGGTCCGTGATGGCCGCGTTGCGGTCAGTCCACGGTGAACCGATTGCCGTCCTGCCGTCCCAATCTGTTGTCGTGACCTCCGGGGGCGCGCCCGCACAGGGGTCGGTGGTTGTCGTGAACCGTTGGTCCACCCTGGACCGATTCACCGTCACCGCGCAGGGGTTTGACCCCACATGGATAACAATCGAAGCGGCTGAGCTGGTCCTGTGGCCCGGCCACGAGGAGACCATCACCTTTGTGGTTGCCGCTCCTGATGGCACCCGTGCCGGAGTGACCAGCGGCCGTCTCACGGTGGCTGGAACGACGGGACGGGTCCTCGCGTCATGCGATCTCTCGGTAGAGGTCGCCGCGTATTCGGAACTTTCCCTTGAGGTTGTCCCTGCGAGGCAACAGGCGAGACGCGACGCGCTGTTCAGGGTCGAGGTTCGCAACGACGGGAATGCAGATCGGATCGTGCGACTGTTCGGGGATGATCCTGCACGCTTGCTCCGCTTCCAGTTCGATCCGGAAGAGTTCTCGGTGCATGCTGGTGAGACAGCCACGTTCGCGCTGCGCGCGCAGCCACGAACCTATTCGGCGTTCGCGATGCCGACGAATGTGGTGTTCTGGATAGGTGCACGGACGGATCACGATGGCTTTTCCGAACCGGCCGCGCAATTTGGTGCCGATCTTTCGATCAGGCCTCAGTATTCGTGGGTCCCGACCGCGGTACACGTGACGGCGAGGGTCATCCCAGCACTTCTGCTGCTCGTTCTTCTCGTGTTCCTGCTGATCTCCCGATTCGCTCCAGAGGTGGTGCCGTGACCCCGTCAGCCATCGTGGGCGCCGGGGTCATTCGGTTCGAGGCTGGATTGGTGAGGGTTGGCGATTACTGATCCGAGTAGATGAACCGGGCGGGTGTATTGGTGACGTGCACCCAGCGCCCTCCGAGCTGACCTGTCCCATCCCAGTTCTGGTCAGATATCAGTGCCCACTCGCGTGACTGGTCAAGGCGCTCTACCCAGCCAACGTGGCCGTAGCGTTCGAGTCTGGTGTGCTGGACCCCGGTCGCGGTATACGTGACGTACTCGAACGCGTCCCCCGGGGGCATGACGAGGATTGACCGTGCTGCAGGCATTTCCCCAACGGTCCATCCTGCGGTCACGGCCGTCCGAACCCACTCGCCTGCATGGCCAGTCGTTCGCATCCAAAGTCCCGTTTGCTCGTGCATCCGGTCCACCGCGTACGCGGTGCATTGGTCACCAAAGCCGTTCACCCGGGGCCCGTTGAACTCCATCGTCTGGCGAAACGGGCTATTCGTGACCAAGGTGGGTTCAGGATGAGTAGTGGTTTTGGGAGCCTCCCGGCCGGGTCCGGCGGGAGTAATCTCGGCAGTTGCCTCGGAACTTGCGGTCGGACGGGCCACGGGACCCGCGCCGCTTGGCCACACCAACACGCTCGTAATCCCGACTGCGGCGAGCGCCAGCATCATGCGCGGGCCCATGACCATGGCGACCAGCCAGACCGCTGCCATTACCACCACCACGCCAGTGGTTACCCACCCGAAGGACATGAGCACAGTCATTGATGATCCGTCCGCAGCGTTAAGGCGTACATCTGGATGGTCCGTGCCCTGAAACCGGTCTCGGCGCCGTTGGCAGGCCAGCGGTGACTAGGTCGACGGGTTGCTCGGCCGCGGTCGCATCGGCGTTCGCCCGCAATGCAGGTGGCAAGGGAGACACGTATGGGTAGAACTCATCAATTACCCCGCGGGCTAGGGCAAAGTACCGAAGCCACGGGACACGGGGGGCAAACTCGGCGACTGTCTCTGCGTCCAGTGCGGGTCGTGGAAATGTCGGCCACGTCCCAACCACCCCTTTGACTCCCTCCGGACCGATGGCTTCCTGCAACTCATTCAGCCGGGAATAGACATTGATCACGTAGCTCAGGTACTCCGGGAGGACAAATGAAACGCCTGGGCGGGCAGCTACCCTAGCGTTCCACCGTGCGACAACCTCGCCATAGATGTCCATCTGGAACACGAGGCGCTGCATTGCCGTACGCCACTTCGGCTGCAACGCGCTTCCGGCTGGCCAACCGCCAGGCGGGCACAAGACGTCCCGCCGAAGCGCAACCACTCCGCTCCACATCGACATCGGGTAGGTACTGCACACAATCGGCCGGTCGTCATAGACCCCACACCGAGCGGCCGACCCCGGAAGTTCGATGAGGAAGACGCATGGTCGCTTAATCGAGAACGGACCCTTCTTATCCAGGGCGAGCGTGTGGAGGGGACCGCCCTCGGCAAGCCGGAAGGCGTCAGGACGCGGTGCCTTCTCCGGCACGACCACGACAAACTGGGACGGATCAAGGCGTTGGCGGGTGCTCAGTTTCCAGATGTCTTCCCCGGAAACCGGGACGACGTAATTCCTGCAGCACGCGTCACAGGTGATGCACGGCACAGGCGTTGCCTTGCCGTCTTCGCGCGCATCAGGGGGATTCATTGACACCGCATCTCGCTTCCGTCACGGTACTGTCTGAATTGGTCGACCGTGGATTGATGACGCTCGAACCGCTGGTCAACGCCCGTCCTGTGCGTGGGACCCCTCTGCAGCCGCGGGTGGCAGTAGCCCATTGGAGGCGGTGCCGGCATTCGAAGATTGTTCCCTGGCGTCATATTCCTTCAGCACGTGCTGGCAAAATTGCTCGAACACGAACAGGGCCCCGGATGGTGCGTCCGCGACCAAGGAGTTCCATTTGTCCACGATGGCGCAGTAGGTTTCCAGGTCGGACTGTCGCTCGGTCAGGTCGCTCCACTCCTCGTCGAGGTCCATGTCCGACAAGTTCCAGCCACGGCATGCACATCCCGCATCCGGCCGGACGCACACTACGCCATCGACGACTTCGGCAGGGAAGGTGCGGCACACGGCAGGGCGCAGGTCGCCGAGACTGCATCGGTGGCTTCCGTCCCGGGTCTTCATCAGGAACACGCAGGGTGGAGCTGTTTTCGTTCTGCGGGTCGGACCCTTGGCGAGGGCCAACCGGAACTCCCGTCCGCTGTGATCGAGGTGGAACGCATCGCGTCGAGGCTGTCCCGTCCGGAAGTAGACGAGGAACGAGGTGGGTTGCACGAGGAGGGATCGTGAAATCCGCCAGATGTCATGCCCTCCAGGGATCACAACCGGCGCGTAGCAACAGGTCTTTTCCCGGCACGCGATCCAGATCGCTTCCTTCTTTGTCGGGGACGCAAGGGTCATTTCATGAGAATAATAGGCGATGGCGAGCTGGCGCGCGAGGTCTGGCGGAGCGCCTCGCGTCGGTCTCGCCCAGCACGGATGTCACTCATCTTGAAGGAGTGGGAAGAAGTGCTCGAAGTCTCGCTCGCTGGCAAGTTTCCCGAGCTTCTGGTGTTCCCGGCGCGTCGCACGGACCAGGTGCGCCATCCCGACAGACGAACCGGCAGCGGCAGCGAGGAAGGCGCCGGTGAGGGCGATGTTCTTGATGTGGCCACCCGACAATTTGAACTTGCGCGCAAGGAACGGGAGGTCGATGTCGGGTCCGAGGGGCACATCCGCGGGCAGGGCCCGTTCCCAGATCTGCAGACGCTCGGCCTCCTCCGGCAGCGGGAATTCGAGGATGTGGTCAAGTCGTCTCAGGAACGCTTCGTCGATATTTCCACGCAGGTTTGTTGTCAGGATTGCCAAGCCTTCATATGATTCCAGCCGCTGCAGCAGGTAGGCAATTTCCACGTTCGCGTGGCGGTCGTGCGCGTCCTTGACCTCTGAACGCTTTCCAAAGAGTGCATCAGCCTCGTCAAAAAGCAGGACTGCGTCGCCCCGGTCCGCGGCCCGGAAAACCACCTCAAGGTTTTTTTCGGTCTCACCGATGTATTTGGACACGACTGCCGACAGGTCAATCCTGAATAGTTCAAGGCCCAGCTCTCCGGCAATGACCTCGGCGGCCATGGTCTTGCCAGTCCCGGGAGGTCCGGCGAAGAGGACGGAAACGCCCGATTGCCTGGCGTGCTTCTTCCCGAAGCCCCACCGTTCGAGAACGATTGCTTGATGGCGGATCCGTGCAAGGATCTCGCGGAGCTGCGCGGTGCTGTCGGGGGAGAGCACAATGTCAGCGAGGGTGTACCGGGTCTCTATCCTGCGCGCCGATCCATCAAGTGGAGGGGCTGCAAGGACACGCGCAGCTGCCCGGAAATCCCGATGATCGGGAGGGTCCCGGCCATCTCTGATCGCCAGCGCCCGAGCTGTCGAAGCGACGGCATCAAGGAGCTCAGGTTCCATCCTGTAGCGAGCACCAAGCTCCTCGATGGCAGTTTGCGGCAAATGTGCACCCAGACGTGCTTGCCATAACGCAATCCGGGCTGCCGGGCCCGGGCTCGCGATCGTTACGGACAACGCGACCGCGTCGTGGATCCAGGTTGACGGTTCCCAACGACCCTCCCCCGTCATGATGACCGGGCGCGGGTGATCTGGGAGCAGGTGTCGCAAGTTTCTCCGCAAGGTGGTTGCCTGGGTATCTTCGGCCAGGAAACGGTCAGCTCCGTGCATTCCGAGTACCGCGTCATTCAGGCATGACTCGAGAAGGAGCAATGGCAACAGGTCGTTGGCGCGGTCGGATGCCATGAGGGCCGGGATATCGGTCATGAGCAGCGGTCGGCCAGCTTGCCTGCACGCGGCTTCCGCGATGGCGGTCCTTGGCGAACCCGGACCCCCTCTCAGGTAAATCAGACGGAGGCTGGGCACGTCTTGGGGATGGCCGGCTGGCGGATGCGCAACGAGCCTCGCAAGTTGGTCGACCTCGGCGCCGTAGGCAACCGCAAGCGCTCCATTGGCGACCGATGCGTCTCCGGACGGAACGAGCCTTGCAATGCCAGCCAGCCTGGGATCAAGCCGGTCTGAACCAAGCAGGAAGGAAACCACCCGGTCATCGGGACGGACCATCCGGGCCAGGACGGTTGATGGGGTGCCTGTCTCCTCGATTGGGACGATGAGCCCAAGCCTGAGCAGGCGCGCTCCCGTTCCGAGCGCACCGCGCACCACAACTTCCTCTTCCAGCGACCCCGCGAGCAGCCGCGCGACCAAGTCAATCGAAGGTCGCCGCCGGGTCGTGTCGTCGTGCAGGTAGCCATAGAGGCGCTCATATCGGATGTCAATTTCCGGAGCGAGCGTGATCAGCAGGATTTCCTGTTCCAGTGTGTCAAGTCCGAATGCTTGGGCAAGTTGGGCGAAGCGTGGCCAAGATGCGCCGAGCGGCCCGGAGAAGTGGGTGCTGACGACCGACTCGGGCGTCATCGTCGCCAGGATAGCGTCGACATCCGCGTCAGTAAGGTAGAGACCTCGGAATGGGTCGCGTGCGCGTGCTTCCATTACGTCACGTTGACGATCAACCGTGAGCCGCAAGCGCAGGTCTAGCCTCCTCAACGCACCGCGAACATTGTGAACCGCTTCGGCATTCACCAATTCGTGCCCTTGTGACCAGTGTGATCCCGTTTGGAACCGGTTCCGGTTGGGAGAACCCTCGGCGTCATCGGCTCGTCCATCTCGTATCTGAAATGGTACTGGGGTTCCTGGTTGGACGGGTTTCCGGAGAAGCACTGCGTGCGGTTCGCCTACAATGCCTGATGGAGGCGTCAGACGTGGCCCGTGTGATCTCGGTGCATTCGTTCCGCGGCGGCACGGGCAGGACATCCCTGGTTGCTTCCTGTGCAGCCCTCATGGCGACACAGGGTCTTCGGGTGGGTCTCGCCGACTTGCATCTTTCCGCGCCCAGTGCGCATGTTCCCTTCGGTCTCCGCGAGGATCAGGTCGGCTACACCGTCAATGACTTCCTGTTGCGCAAGTGTGAGCCGCGCCAGCTTCCCCGCGATGTGTCGTTGACCATGGGGGTACCGGTCAGCGGTCAACTATTCCTCGTTCCCGCGAGTGTCAAGCCGGTTGACATCATCCGGATTGGAAAGTCTGGCTATGACATCGGATTGCTGAAGGACGGCCTGCATGACGTCGTCGAGGAATTGCAATTGGACATTCTTTTCATTGATAGCCCGCCAGGATTGACCCACGAATCCCTCGCGGCTGCTGCAATTGCGGACATCGTGATCACCCTGTTGCGCGCCGACCAACAGGATTTCCAAGGCACCCTGGTTTCGCTGGACGTATTAGGTGAGTTGGGTGTCCCGCAAACCATACTGGTGTTGAACAAGTTGCCTGCTTCCGTGGATCCGGTGATCATCCGGCCTCATCTCGAGAAACTGTTTGGGATGCGAATCAGCGCGATAATCCCGCAGTCAGAGGAGTTGGCTGTTCTGGGAACTGCAGGTGTGTTTGCGATGCGCCACCCCGAGCAGCGAGCGGCTCAGGCGATGAGGCAGATCGTGCAGGGACTGACCTAGGGGCTGGATGCCCAAGCTCTCGGCTCGCATCGTCACCGTCGCACGGCCCGCGTTGGTCGACCTCTCTCCGGCACCACGTCTTGCAGGTGTAAGATTCTGGCGCACTTTTGCGGAACCCGCGTGCCGGAAGGCAGGCGAGCGTCATACCAGTCGCCCACGCGTTCCCGGTCTTGCTCGGCGAAAGGGCCGGGCTCGAAGTGCGTTTCCGAGGGACCGACCGGCTTAGTACCGATGGTTTATTGCGCGCGGGAACCGGCGCGATTGTCCGCTCCACCGCGATGACACCCATGGGAACCATCCCCACGCTACCCCAGTGGCGTCAAGAGCCGGAAGTGAACTGGATCGGTCTGGTGCGAACGCGCTGCCCGCCAATGCGCTTGGCAGCCACGTGATGGTCAAGGCCTGGAACTCGATCGCCAAAAAGAGCCAGCCTCGCACGTGCGTTAGTGTCAATTTGCTAGGAAGGTCTTCACGATTGGGTGGCGGTTTCCCTATCTCCCGGCGTGGCAACGTAGACGCAAATCTCCGGTGCACCCCAAGCCATCCACCACAGGCGTGGAATCTTGCTTGCCTGCGCGGGTGAACAGAATGCGGCTTCGATCTTCACGGGTCAACAGCATGCGAACCAGATCGTTGCGTGGATCGTGCGAATGGTCGGCATCATCGCCACGCTGATTGGCTTCCGCCCGATGCTGAACCTGGATTCCGTCCTCGGCGACCTGTTCCCGATTGTCGGAGGCATCGTTTGTGGCGGGCCGTCACTTCGGCAGTCACTTTCATCATTGTCCTTGCCCTTGCCCCGCTCATCGTTGCCAGAGTACTGCTTGTGTCCCGACCCGCATCACTGCCAGTGTGATCACGCCTGCCAGCGTGTTCGTGGTGGGATCCCAGCTGGTCGCGCACCATTGCCGAGGTGGTCCATACGGAACCTTCGCGGTAGCATCCTCGCGCGTCAACCGGTCGGTGTTCCACCACGTCGATGAGACTGCACCAAACACGCTAGCAAGAACCCCATGGGCGACATAAGAACCCGGAGGACACGAAGAATCTTCGGATCACTCCAACCGGAAGCAAAGGAGGCGATTGATGACTAGGGTGGACGAATCCGGCCTGCCGATTTCCATCCGGCGAGCCAGGCGGTCAATGCTTGGTGCGTTGGCGAGTACTGTCGGGAGTGGTGTGATGGCCGGAATTCCCAGGCCGGCCATGGCCGCCGGCGAACGGGTGATCGTGATCGGTGCGGGCATGGCCGGGTTGGCTGCTGCCCGCAGCCTCGCGGATGCTGGCTATGAGGTCACGGTGCTTGAGGCGCGCGACCGGACGGGCGGGCGCATCTGGACCGACACCTCCCTGGGGTTTCCGCTGGAACTGGGGGCAGGATGGATCCACGGCATCACCGGAAACCCGTTGGTCACCCTCGCCCAGTCTGCGGGGGCTCGGCTTGCTTCCCACGACGTCGATTCGTTGCAGGAGTTCCAGGCATCCGGGGCGCCGCTCAGTGGCGCCCAGAGTCAAAGGCTCAAGGCCCTGCGCGCCGCCGTGGCGGCTGCGGTCAAATCCGGCCAGGACGCTGCAACTGACCAGGCACTCCGCGCAACCATCGTGGCCGGCACCGGCTATGACACCATGAGCGCTGAAGACCAGCGTCTCGTCGACTATCTCGTCAATACCGAGTACGAGCAGGAGTACGCGGCAAGCAGCGAGATGCTCTCGAGCTGGTCGTTCAATGACGCTGCCCGGGAGCCAGGCGGTGACCAGATTCTGCCGGATGGCTTCGGGGCCATCCCCGATTGGCTGGCACGGGGTCTTGACATCCGGCTTGCTCACAAGGTGTCCAACGTCTCAATCATCGGGAACACCGTGGTCGTTTCGGCAAGCGCGATGGCTAGCGGGACGGACGCCACCTTCGTCGCCGACCGAGCCGTGGTGACCCTGCCCCTTGGCGTGCTGAAGTCAGGAGCTGTGACTTTCGCGCCGGCGCTACCATCCGCGCAACAGGCAGCGATTGGCGCGTTGGGCATGGGAGTGCTCAATCGGTGCACCCTGGTCTTTCCGACTAGCTTCTGGGACGAATCCAGTGATTGGATCAGGTACGTGAGTCATCGTCGTGGCGAATGGGTCGACTGGATCAGCCTGGCGAGACCGACCGGACGACCGATCCTTGTCGGGTTCAATGCCGCACAGTACGGCACAAGCCTCGAGACGCAATCCGAGCCCGCGATTGTCGATTCGGCTTTGGCGGTTCTCCGCACGATCTTCGGGAATGGCATTCCCGCACCGGTCGCCACGAAGGTGTCGCGATGGGGATCGGATCCGTTCAGCCTCGGAGCGTACTCGTACAACGCAGTCGGCTCGACGCCACAAATGCGAGATGCCCTTGCGCAACCGGTCGGGGGGAGAATCTTCTTCGCGGGCGAGGCAACGAGCCGGAAGAGCTTCGCCACTGCTCACGGCGCATATCTGTCGGGGATCCGTGCAACCACGGAAATTCTAGATTTCGGTCTTAGGGGCATGCCTGCAGGCACCGGCACTCCTTGAAGGGGCCAATCCTGCCCTCCACCAGACGATGACGACAGCGACAGTCCCGCCGACGGCACAGTGGAAATCGGCGGATGGTAGTCATCATACACATGAGCAAGAAATTATCTAGTGCGACGTGATTGGGCGAACTGCCTGGCTCGCCGGTGGGGTGTTTGCTGGGCACAATCATTGCGATTTCCGGCCATACCCGCGCGCTGCGCCTCATTGGGTCTCGCACTAGTAATCCACTTCGCCATTGTGCGTCGCAGCAATGGCCGGTGGGCATCTCGCACCACGTACGCACCAGCCTTTGCATCGGTTTCCCTGACTGGTGCATCGGGCGGGTTGTTCTGCTGCGGGAGAACGTCTCGGGAGTTGTCCTCAAGTCACCGCGTCTTACGGGCTTTTGCCTTGTTCATGAAGGACAGTCTTGCGGCACAGCACCACGGCGTGCCCTGGTCCGATGCGCGCAAGACAGTTCTGGTTCTCCGCCTTGGCTCCCTGACCGTGACGGGCACCAGATTGCCCAAGCCGAACTTCTCGCGCAGGTCCCGAGTTTTTCCATGTCAAGCATGATCCGACGACCCCCCGGCGTGCACCTCGCTTGGGGATGGGAGGGTCATAACTGGAGCGGTCCTCGGTGGGTCTGGGGTTGATCTCCAGCAACGTACTGGGAGAAGTCTTCACCCTTCATGCAAGCGTCGCGTGTCCAACCTCGGGAGTCGTCACCCGTTGTCCATCAATCCCTTGACGCTACCCAAAGCAGTCGCCCCGTCACGGTCATCGTGAGCCATGCCTCAAGGTCGCACTCCTCATTTCGGTTAGTGCAAGTCATCGCAGTGCGGGTCAAACACGCGTGCCGCAGTTCGGAACCTCGCAGGTCCGTCCCAACCAAGTTCGTGTCCGAACAAGGCATGGTGTGCGCCCGATCAAATCCACACGATCAGGATTCCGGCTCGTGGAGAATCGAGACTCTGTCGTGTGCGCATCGTTGCACCCAGCCTTCGGGTTGGCATGAACTGTGCGATTGACTATTATTTGGAAATCGAGCGCCAGTGGACGGGTTCCGCCTTCGGGTTCCACCAGACCCCTAGGCAGTGCGATCAATTCACGCAACGGGGTCGATGTGGAGTATTTCTCGCCGACGAGTGGTGTTCTACCGCTACGCCACCCCTGGTGACGCCATGTGGAGGGTCAAGGCTAGTGGAGAGCTTTCAGCCGGTCGCGTTCGCTCCGGTACCACGATTGGCTCGCCTCACGTCTCGTACGCAATCGCAGGAATGGTCTCGAATGGCCGCCGTGCTTCCCTGACCGGTCACGCGGTCTCAATATGTATCCCGCCTAGCGAGGGAAAGGCATTCAAATTTTTGATGAAGTGACAGAGGGCTCGCCAGAAGGAGAAGTGACGGAGGTCTCGAACGAGGGATGGTTCAGCCGTATTGCTGGAGCACTCTGGTCAATCCTCATTGGCATTGTGGTCGTCCTGATCTCGGGAATCGTGCTCTTCTGGAACGAAGGGCGAGCCGTTCACACCGCCGAGTCGCTCAGCAAAGGTGCGTCACTGGTCGTGTCGGTTGCACCTGGGACGATCAATCCTGCGAATGACGGGAAACTGGTCCATGTCGCCGGGCCTACCGCGTCGGCCCAGGACGTCACGGACGCCGACTTTGGCTTCTCGGTGCCGGGGCTCGCACTTCGGCGCACTGTCGAGATGTACCAGTGGTCCGAAAAATCGGCCACCGAGACACGCAAGACGGTCGGGGGTGGCGAGGAAAAGGTCTCCAAGTACACCTATGAGCGCGATTGGGCATCAGTTGCCAGGGGATCGGGTGGTTTCAAGGAACCGAAGGGACACGAGAACCCGCCATTTCCAACCCTCTCGTCCACGACTGTATATGGGCGTGGGGCAACGCTTGGGGCGTTCGCCCTGCCTGAGCGGGTCCTTTCGAACCTGATCCCGACGCAGGCTCCGACGCTCCCGGCCAGTGCGGGGTTCCGGTC
>Ga0114973_10002882_pt1 | contig 12352 bp, 14 predicted proteins | sample M_140807_MF_Meta_FD_87025 | JGI IMG/M metagenome (GOLD analysis project Ga0114973, IMG submission 87025) | Freshwater microbial communities from Lake Montjoie, Canada to study carbon cycling - M_140807_MF_MetaG | ecosystem: Environmental > Aquatic > Freshwater > Lake | place: Lake Montjoie... | reverse complement strand
ATGATTATAATAATTTAAAATACATAAAGGGAAAATATATTAGAACAATTTTATCAGATCATTTGTATGTATTATCACCATATAAAATGGAAGATTGTGCTATATGTTATTCACCATCTGAAAAATATTTTTTAAAATTTAGATGTAATCATCTTATTTGCAGAGATTGTACAGTTAAAATTAAATCTAATGATAGTCCATGTCCAATGTGTAGACGACATATAATAATTAATGGTCTTGTTGAAAATCTTTAATTTAAACACATATTAATAATTATTATATGTTAATACTCTAAAATGTCAGATGATTTATTTATAGAACCAACAGATGATAATACAAATGTAGATTATGAAAAAAGTACTTTATTATTATTTAAAATACAAAATAAATTTAATAGTGAGATTAAAACAAAAATACAAAAAATTACAGATATGAATGATACAAATTTATTATTAAATATAAATAATCGTTTATTAACTGAAATTAATTCTAAAATAGATTATACAATATTATTTATAGGTGCTAGTATCATATCAATTGGTTTATTTACGATAATAAAGAATTAGTGTTTATCAATATCAATTATTTTCCAATATTCATTACCATAATTGATATATATTTCTTCATTTACATTTATATCTTTAATTACAAATAATTTAACACTTAAATTATCTGTAATATTCCATAATACATTTGGTGTATCAGAATGATTATACATTCCACAATATCCTAATGGAAATAAATTATAAGTATCATTATATTTGAATACATACGATTGTAAAGGTTTAGATATTTTAAATGGAACTAATATAGTTGGACAAATTTCTAAGATATCACCAAATTTATATTTTTTATTAGCAAAAACACCTCGACATGATAATTTTTCTGAATATTTTACAGTAATATTTGGTGTAATATATATATCTGATTTATTTGGAAAGGGTTGAATAACATCATTTGTTATAATATATAATTTACATATACTATCATATAAAAAATAAGAAAATATAAATAATATTATAAATGATATAACATATATATAATTCATAATTTAGATTTAATAATTAAATCAATTATTAAACATAAATTTTATTTTTCATCTTCCGTATCATATTCTTCAGGGTTTAATATTTGTCCATGTTTTTTTAATTGTTTTACATATATTGATGGTTTATTACTATACAATAAATATTGTTTATGTTCTTTTTCAAGATTTTCAAATGAAAGTTTAGATAAATATTCTAGTCTTTTTCCACTATAATTTGATAGAATAGATTCTCTTAATGCATATTTATATGCATCTTCTTCTGCATCACTTATACGAACTGCTTCTTGGATAGCATCATCAATTGATTTTTCTTCATTATTTATATTAATTTCTCCAATCTCTTCGTTATTAATAAAACTTGTCGGATTAAATTCAGCAGCAGATGCTGATAATTTTTTAGATTTAGTTTTAAATATTTTATTTTTATCATCAACAATAATATATTTACTCATATTTAAAATACTATGATAATTAAAAGTTATATAATAATATAAAAATATATTTGTGTTTACAAATTTTAAAAATTGTTGTGATGGAAAACCATTAATATTAGAAATAATATAATTATTAAATTGATGATCATAGTTAGTAGTAGGAGCTTTTGCATTAGTATAAGAATGAAGTTCTGGATAATTAAAATTAAATCTACCATCTATAATTGGAAATATAGGTATATCTGTTCTAGTATTAACACTAATATCTTTTTCGAATTTATTTGTATTAGAGTCCATTCCAATTAATCTAATACTATAAATATTTGGTTTTTTAAAACCCAATATTATACCAGGTATATTATCATTTTTTAACATTATTTCATCACCAATTTTAAATTTACCTCCTCCATTAAGGTATTTATTTAATTTTTCAAGATATTTATTATATTTTTGTTCCATATCTTATATTACTATTATTATAATAATATAATATTATTTTTATATTATATTATTTTTTTATTGTTATGATTTTTCCAATAATGATCACCATAAGATACAAAAATTTCTTCATCTTTTTTAATGTCTTTTATAATTTTTATTTCTAATTGATTTTCATTAATTATTCTATAACTTGCATTAGGATCATCAGAATGATTATAAATAGAACAATAACCAAATGCAACTAAATTATGTGTAGTATCATATTTATATACATATTTTTGTAAAGGACCGCCAAAATTACTAACTAATTTAATAGTTGGACAAATTTCTAATATATCATTAATTTTATAATCTTTATTTGCAAATACTCCACGACCCTTTATTTTTTCAGAATATTTTATATTTACATCAGGATTTATATATTTATTTACTTTATCATGATTTATCCAATTTAATATATTCTCTTTAGATATTATTTTATATTCTACTAATTTATTAATAAAATATTTTACATTATTAAAATAGATGATAAATGATAAATTATAATAATTAAATAAAATAATAGATATAATAATGAAACTTATTATTAAATAAATAATCATAATATAATATTTATTTAATCAATAAAATATAAACACATTATATTTTAAAATCCCTAGATTCCCAATATTCATCGCCATATGATACTAATATTTCTTCATCTTTTTTAATATCTTTTAATATCTGAATGCTTATTTGATTTTCATTTATAATATGCCATAATGCATTTGGTGTATCAGAATGATTATATATAGAACAATACCCAAATCCAACAACAGAATAATTATTATTTAATTTAAATATATAGTTTTCTAATGGAACTTCATGATGAACAAGACTATTAATTTTTATACATGGACATATTTCAATAATATCATTTTTATAAAAATTTTTATTTGCAAAAACACCTCGACTATTTATTTTATTTGAATATTTAACAGTAACATCAGGTATAATATAATTATCATCTATTTTATTTTTTCTTATATTTTCATCAAAAACAAAATTATTAAATACATTATGAGAAATAATATTATTATTTGGATTTAAAGTTCGTTGATTTTTTTTCGATATAGATATTAATACATTATAAATAGTATATATTATAGGTGTTATACATATAAATAATATAGTTAAATATACGTAATTTAAATATAACATTATATTACGTATATTTAAATTATTCTTAAATTAAGCATATTTCTGTTTATATAAATAAAAAGATTTGAGTATAAAAAAATATATACTATATAAAGAAAATTATATTTTTATATATTATATACATGAATAGATTTACACCTGTTAAAAAAAATGAAATAAAACAAAAAATTGTAGAACATTATAATGATTCTTTACTTGGAATGGGAGAAAATATAGGTTCTTCCTCCTCTAACAACAATAATATTTCCATTTTTGGAATAGGTGAAAATAACGGTCCTTCCTCTTCTATTTTGAACATCGCAGAAATTATTGGTTCTTCTTCCTCTGAAATGAAAGAAAACCTTACAAATTCTGGACCTTCAGGATCTAAATCTGGACCTTCACCATCTGGACTTTTTACATCTGAACTTTTATCTAAATCTGGATCTTCCGCATCTAAATCTGGACCTTCACCATCTGGACTTTTTACATCTGAACTTTTATCTAAATCTGGATCTTCCGCATCTAAATCTGGACCTTCATCTACCGTAATTTGCAATGCCGCAAATGCAATAAAATTAGACGCGTTAGATGGTAATAGTAAATGTATTCCTAATGCAAGTAAATGGACAGAAATTCTTACTAAAGATTTTACACGTTTTGCAATAGATTCAAAATGTGTTAATAAGATGATACCTGCGATTAGAAATAAATTAACTGGTGGATTAGAATATAAATGTACTTAAATTTAAAAAATGAAAAATAATGATTAATATATTATATCATTATTTATCAAATGTCTACGTTAGAATACTCTTTTGATTTTAATCATATAAATCAAGAAACATATGAACTTATTTCAAAAGAGTTTTCTGAAACACGCGCTTATGTATGGAAGTGTGTCAAAGATTTTATAGAATTAATTAAAAATAAAAAAGAAAATAATCCAACTATTTTAGAAGTAGGATGTGGTAATGGTAAGAATATGCATTATTTATTAAATAATATATCATGTAATTTGATAGGCATAGATACGTGTCAAAATTTCATAGATATGTGTATATCTTCAAATTTAAATGTGAAAAAAAATAACATTTCAAATTTAGAATTTGAAAATAACACGTTTGATTATATATTATGTATTGCCACATTTCATCATTTATTAGAAGAAACAGATAAAAATAAAGGTATGAGAGAAATAATACGAGTAATGAAATCGGGTGGAACAGGAATTATTACTTGTTGGTCAACAGAACAACCAGATGATAGTAAATTTAATTTTCATAATGGAATAAATATTGTAATGTGGAAGGGTCGTCAAGATGTAAATAAAACACGATATTATTATGTATATAATTATACTATGTTTTTAGAGTTTTTTACATCATTTAGAGAAATAGAAATTATAAAAATTTATAATGAGGTTGGTAATTGGATTCTTTTATTTAAGAAAAAATGAAATATATATTTTATATAATAATTTACTATTGTATAAAATGTATTCTTATTATAATAATGTATGTTTGGCAGAGAAATGTGATTGTGTATATAATGAAAATACAAATAATTTAGAAATTTTATGTTTACATTGTAAAAAAAATAAAGAAAAAGAATTAAAAATTAATTGGTATCTTGAAATAAATACTATACAAAAATATTTAAATTATTGTGAAATTGATAATATAGATTTACGAATTATATATATAAAAGAGATGTTTGAATTTTTATTATCTAGTGGTGATTTTATAGCGACACATCCTAGATTTCGTGCTGTTTTATTATCTAAAATAAATCAATTTAAAAATGAAAAAGAAGGTAAAGAGTTATATAGTTTATGTGATAATTTAAATAATTTCATTAAAAGTTTAGAAAATAAAGATAATTATATACAATAAAAATTGAATTAAAATATAAATATTTGTGATAATTATATTTTATAGATAAGATGGCATTTAATAATATTCACAATGCATTACTACATAATTTGATAAGTACGATGATTATGCCAGAAGATATAAATATTATTAATCTAAATAATGGAGTAGGTGGAATTGCTTACAACTATACTATGACAGGTGAAGAATTAACTAACGTTGCAATGGAATATTTGTCAATTCAAGATTACGATAATATGAAAATTTGTTTTGCATTCGCGATAGAAAAGAAATATACAAAAGCAATGTTACATTTTGCAAGATATTATGAACAAATTGAATATAATCATGATGAAGTAATCAGATTGAATACATTAGCATATGAAAATGGTGATCGTGATGGTGCATATTCACTTGCATTATTTTTTAAACAATTAAATGATACGCCTAATGTTTTAAAATATTTAATAATTGGAGCAGAACATTTTGATGATGAAGAAGCAATGAGTGATCTTATTGTATATTATACAAGTATTAATGATGAAACAAATAGTTTTAAATATTGTAATATTTTATATCAAAAAAATATACTACAAGGTCATTATATTCTAGGGAAAACATATAAAGAATATAATAAATTTTCAGAAATGAAAATTCATTTTAATGAATATTTTAATAGGTTAACTACAAATGAAATTAAATTTGATACAACTTTTAGAATAGGTCATGAAAAACAATTTTTGTATGTATTAAAAATCTATATGGATAATGATATAAATCTTGAATTTATACAGTCAACACTTCATCGGTTAAATATAACTACTAGTAATTTATTAGGTCATTTACAATTTAAATTAAATAAAACTAAATTACCTCATTATCTACAAGTAAATAAAACATGTTCAATATGTTTTGATGATACAGATTTAAAATTATTTGATTGTTTAGGACATCATTATTGTGAGACATGTACTATTAAGATAGATATATGTGCTGTATGTCAATGTAGTAAAAAATGTGGACACTAAAGTAGACATTTAATATAATATTTAATACACTAAAGTGTACATTAAATTTCAATTAATTTATCAGAGACTTTCTTATTTTTCTTAATCATTTTAGATGCGTTGTATAATTTTCTTTTAATTTTTTCTTTTTGATGTTCTTTAGACTGATTAGTATCAATTTCATCTTTAGTTGATTCTAATTTAATTTGTAATTTATCGTCTACTTTTAGATCTTTAATTAATGATGATACATGAGTTTTGTCTACTTTAAGTAATGCAGATAATATTTCATCTTGAGATTTGCTTTCCCATTTATCATTAATTCTAACGAGACCATCATTACTTCTTAAATTTGTTATTAAAAAATTTTGAAATTCTGGATATTTTTCATTACAATGTATAATTTCTGCAGCAACTAATGGATAATAAGTACCACTAGTGCATATTCTTATAATTTCTTCTTTACTTAATCGAGATAAATCTTCTGTGCCTACTGAAAATATATTAATATTAACATTATTATTAGTAATATTGTTAGTTATATTATTTGTAATATTATTTGTCATATGCGTATCAAGTAAATTTTTTATCTTATCTATCATATCTTGATTTGTATTTTTTTTTTTTATTTTTTTTTTTTTATTTTTTATTTTTTTATTTTTATTTTTTTTTTCTAATTCTTCTTTTTTAGTTTTACATCTATTATTGTTAATATGTTTAATAACATTACTTTTTTGATAAAAAGATTTTTTACAATAGGGACAAACATTATCATTTATTATTAAATCTTTTGATTCTTTTAATTCTTTTGATTCTGATGTTTCTAATATATTTGAAATATTAGAAAGTAAATCAACTTTATCTTTTGATGTTGTTTCAACATTTTGATTCGATAATAATTCAATTTCTGGATTTTCTGGATTTTTTGGATTTACTACTAATTTACACGGATTTTTTCTTTTTAAGTGATCATTGTAATTAAATTTCTTAGTAAATATTTTTAAACATATTTCACATGTATACATACTATATAATTTATATTAATTTAATATTTATATGTAAATTATAATATAAATTTAATATTCTATATATTTTCAATGAAAAATAAATATGCTGGAAAAAATGCTGGAAAATGCTGGAAAATGCTGGAAAATGCTGGAAAATGCTGGAAAATGCTGGAAAAATCCAGAAAAAGATTTTAATTTAATAAATCCGAAAAATCCAAAAACTGGATTTTTTGGATCTGCTGGAAAATGCTGGAAAAAATGCTGGAAAAATCCAAAAAATCCAAAACTGGATTTTTTTTTGCTGGAAAAATGAAAAATAATCAAAAAAAATCCAGTTTTGGATTAATTTTGCTGGAAAAAATCCAGCGCTGGATTTTTTCTCATTTTTCCAGCACTTATTTTTAGTATCATTTATGATGATACTTTTTTATTATATATATATTTATATATATTTCATATACTCTATTTTTTTTCTTAACATGATAAAAAGAAAAAATAAGAGATATTAAATATAATAAGAATAATAAAATTAAAAAGAGAGAGAGATGAGAAGAAGAAAAAGAGAAAAAAATCCAGCAAAAAAAAAAGAGAGAGAGAGACAGAAAATAAATAAAAGTTTTTGAAAAAACAAAAATATAATTATAATAAATCTTCTTTTTTTAAAGATTTCGTCTTATAAAATTCAAATATAGAATATACTAAATTAGGTATTGATTTGTAGTTAATCCACCTTTATATTTTAAATAATAATTATATAAATTATCATGTTTTGGATATGTAATTAATTTATTTTTTAAATTTTTGATGTACCTTAATATTGAAGTCCCTATTCAATATATTTTATTGGCTTTTATTTGCAATTCTACATTCTACATATTCTCTTTGATCTAAATTACCAAAACATTCATATTTATCATTTGATTCTAAACATTTATTATATTCAACACATGAAATCTTAGACGATGGTAATACAGGTGTTACTGTATCTCTAGATACAGTTGAACCACCAAATATATTTCGTGCAATAGTTGAACCAATACCAAAACCAAACCCTTCTTTTATAGAACTATATAATGAATTATTTCTTATAACTACTGGTTGTGTAATTGGTAATGTAATTGGTGATACATTAGATTTGTTTAAGATATTTTTATTAGATTGTTTATTTGTTGTTGTTCTTGGCATATATATAAAAAATGAAAAATTTAATTAAAGAATTAATACTATTATAATTATAATAAAATGAATCATTACGACGAAGAAGATAATGAGATTCTAATAAGTATACCCTACAATGAGAATAATATTCTGATTGATGAAGAAGGTGTTGAACGACTTTTAAGACAATTTGGAATAAATATTAAAGTAAATAACATTGAAATTTATCGAGAGGCATTTTCACATTATTCATACGTAAAACAAAAATATTATAGTAAATTTGCAAAAGAAATGAATGAGATGAAACGTCAACGAAATACTCTTGTTGAATTGCGTGATGTATCTAGTGAAAGATTAGAATTTGTAGGAGACGGTACAATTAAAGATATTTTATGTTCGTATTTATATTTAAGATATAAGAATCATCCTAAAGGTGATGAAGGATTCATGACATATTTAAAAACGAAGATAGAAGATAAATCTACGTTTTCAAGATTTGCGAAAGAACTTGGATTAGATACGTATGTATTAATATCAAAACAAACAGAGTTAATTAAAGGTCGATCATCTGATAAGATTTTAGAAGATGCATTTGAGGCATTTCTTGGAGCATTAAAATTAGATCAAGATCAAGATACGTGTAAAAAATTAATTGAATATTTTTTAGAAAATAGTGTTGATTACCCTTCACTAATTTATCAGAATGAAAATTATAAGGATCAATTGATGCAACTTTTCCATTCTAATAAATGGGTATCACCTATTTATTGGGAAGTAAATTGTAAAGTAAGTAATCAATCAACACAAAAAATATATACAATGGGCGTACTAGATCCAATGACACGTTTAGATGATAAAGGTAGACCAATGGATATTATAATTATTGCAGAAGGAGAGGGTACATCTAAACAGAAAGCAGAACAACAAGCGGCATTGAATGCACTAATTATATTCAGACAAATTAAAGAAAGTCAAATTAAATAGTTTATTTTATTATTAATTAAATATAATAATAATATGGAGAAAACAAAAAACGAATTTATTAATTTAGAATTAAATGGAAGATTATTTCCTTCTTGGATATTACAAAATTTTAAGAAATATCACCTAGAGGAAATAAAACGAGAATCTGGAGAAGATCCATGCGCTGTAAAACAAGGTCAAGAACGTATTCGTTTATATCAAGAATTTATTGGAAAATTTATGGATTATCGTAGTCCTCATAAAACAATATTATTATATCATGGATTAGGGTCTGGTAAGACAGCAACAGCAATTTCTACATATAATGCACTATATAATTTTAGTAGTTTATGGAATGTCTTCATATTAATTAAGGCAACATTAGAGAATAAACCGTGGATTGAAGATTTAGATAAATGGTTAAATCAAGATGAAAAAAAAGCAATGAAAGCGCAAGTAAAATTTATCCACTATGATTCTCCATTTGCAGATCGTGATTTTATTCAAGCGGTAAGAAGTGTAGATGCATCAAAAAAATCAATTTATATAATAGACGAAGCGCATAATTTTATTAGTAATGTATATAATAATGTTACAGGACAAACTGGTCGAAGAGCATCATCTATATATGATTATATTGTAAGAGAAGTAAAAGATAATACAGATACAAGAGTAATGTTAGTATCAGCGACACCAGTAATTAACAATCCATTTGAACTTGCATTAATATATAATTTATTAAGACCTGGAATATTCCCAAATAGTGAAATTAAATTTGAGCAAAAGTATATATCAACTGGTAAGGTAAAGATATTAAATCCTGCATCAAAAAATATGTTTCAAAGAAGAATACTTGGTTTAACATCTTTCTATATTGGTGAAACTCCTGATTTATATGCAAAATCAAGAACAATGTATAAAGAATTAGAAATGGCAGAATATCAAAATGATATCTATAATTCATTTGAATATATAGAAAAGCAAATGGAAATAAGACGTATGCAAAATAAATCAGAACAAGGTAGTTTTAATACATATACACGTCAATCAAGTAATTTTGTTTTTCCATTTATAAATGATAAAATTAATGGTGAAAAAAGACCTAGACCTAATCAATTTAAATTAGACGATATTGATGCAAATAAAATATTAGAAGGTCGTACTGAAGAATTTAAAGAAGGATTAAAAGATGTTGAATTTATTACCAGTGTTGATTTATATAAAAGAACTATTAGTGATTTTATTTTATCTACTGATAAATATTTTATGGTAAAACATGCTGAAGATGTAAAAAAGAAATATACTATTTTTGATGATATAAAAATATTTCAAGAAAAATTTAATTTTAAATATAAAAAATTTTTATCAGAGCATAAAAATAAAAGTAGTTTATTAACTGCATTATATGCATGTTCATGTAAAATGACTGCAATAATATTTTATGGATTTAGAAGTAAAGGACCAATAATGATATATTCTAATTATGTATCAGGAGAAGGTTTAGAAATGATGAGAATTTATTTAAAACAAATTGGTGTATTACCATATGGAACTGGAGAAAATTACAAACAATTATTAGAATATCATGGTGGTATAGATGATATAAAAAGAAAAAAGACATTAGATATTTTCAATCAAGTAGAAAATCTTGATGGAAAATTAGTAAAATATATATTAGTAGCACCAGCGGGCAGTGAAGGTATATCATTAAGAAATGTAAGACAAGTTCATATAATGGAACCATATTGGCATGAAGTAAGAATAAAACAATTAATTGGTCGTGCAATTCGTCAATGTTATCATAAAGATTTACCGATGGCGGAGAGAACAGTAGATATATTTAGATATAGAAGTATTAAGAGAGATGGAACAGGAACTATTGATGAAAAAATAGAAGATCTTGCAAAACGCAAACAAGTATTAATTGATAGTTTTTTAAAGACAGTTCGAGAGGCGGCAGTTGATTGTAAATTATTTGAAAATCATAATATGATGACTGATAAATATCAATGTTTCCAATTTAATGAATCATCATTATTTGATCAACAAGTAGGTCCTGCTTATAATGAGGATGTATATTATGATTCTAAATTAAATAATGGATTAAATGCACAAAATAGTGAAATTAAGAAAGTAAAAGTAATAAAAATTAAGGGTATTAAAATGAAAGATGGTGTTAAACAAAAATCAGAAACGTATTGGTATAATCCAGATACTGGTGTAGTTTATGATTTTGATTTAGATTATCAAATTGGTCGAGTAAAAATGGAAAAGGATGAAAAAGGAATGAATACTAAGATAGCAACTAAGATAGAAGAAAATAATGAAGTATATTATGTAATTGAAGAAATTGTAAATATACCATCGGTGCGAATTATTTAAAATATATTAAAATAATATATTATTTTAATATATGGAACATATAGAATTACTATATACATATATATTATATATTGGTTTAGATTATTTTAATAAAAATATAAATATTAAATCAAGAAAGTATAGTAAATTTATTGAAGATACTATAATAAAATATTTTTTATTATCATTTGTTTTATATTTATGTTATTATTTTTATAATATTTTATTAGATAATCATGAAAATAATAGTACTTATATTATAAGTTTATGGAATCAAATAAATACTCGAGGATTTCTTATAATATCAATATTTGGAATATATTTAAAATACATGCCAATGAATATATATACTTTATTATTATTTGGTATTGGTTTATGGACGTATTATCCAATATTCGATTTAGTCATAAATTATATATATAATGGATATTATAAACCAGATAAAAATGATATAAATAAAGCATTATACTATTCAGAATTAGTATATGTTAATTCAATAATAAATCCTGAATCAGAATTTGGTTATAATGTTTTATTAAATAAAGATGATTCTAGTGAAATTATAGTATCTTTTAGAGGTACTACTAATTATAAAAATATAATAAGTAATATTAATATATTAGATTCACAATATACTATAAATATTAACACTCTACATGAATCAATATCTCAAATTGTAAGTATACATAAAGGATTTTTAGATGCATATTTATCTGTAAAAGATGATATATATAATAAATGTAATAATTTATTAAATAATGGTGCAACTAAAATTTTTATTACAGGTCATTCTTTAGGGGGCGCCGTAGCAAAAATTTGTATATTTGATATTACATTAAATATTAATAAATTTAATATTTCACCTGACAATGTAAGTGGT
>Ga0114973_10002881_pt1 | contig 12354 bp, 15 predicted proteins | sample M_140807_MF_Meta_FD_87025 | JGI IMG/M metagenome (GOLD analysis project Ga0114973, IMG submission 87025) | Freshwater microbial communities from Lake Montjoie, Canada to study carbon cycling - M_140807_MF_MetaG | ecosystem: Environmental > Aquatic > Freshwater > Lake | place: Lake Montjoie... | reverse complement strand
CTGTATTTCGAAGCGTTTTATGTAGGGCAAGTGTTTCAACATGCGATTCGCCGCACGGTGAGCGAAATGGACAACGTCATGTTCTCCGCCCTTACCCACAACCCCGCTGCCTTGCACCTTGACGAAGAGTATTGCAAACACCATACCGAATTTGGTCAACGCATTGTCAACAGCGTTTTCACCTTGGGATTGATTGTGGGTGTGTCCGTAGGCGACACCACCCTTGGCACCACGGTGGCCAACTTGGGATGGGATGAGGTAAGGTTTCCCAAGCCCTTGTTTCATGGGGATACGGTCAGAGTGGAAACCGAGGTGCTTGAGCTAAGAGAAAGCCAATCTCGCCCACGCAACGGCATTGTGATTTTTGCCCACAGAGGCTACAACCAGCACAATGTATTGATCGCTTCTTGCAAGCGTTCTGCCCTCATGCTGAAAACACCCACGGACGCTGCCACATGAACTATCTCTTCGAACCCCAAGCTGTTGTCGGTCTGCCTATTGCGGGTAGAACAGAGTGCTTTCCCGTCAGACGTGTTTACTGTGTGGGAAGAAATTACGCCGCCCACGCCAGAGAAATGGGGTTTGACCCCGACCGCGAACCGCCTTTTTTCTTTTGCAAAGCCAACGATGCGCAATCTGTCGTTCCTGTTCCTGCAAATGAGACCGTCTCTGTTCCCTACCCCTCATTGACTCAAAACTACCATTACGAAATTGAGCTGGTGGTGGCGATTGGCAAGGGGGGTATAAATATTTCCATCGAACAAGCCAGCGAGCATATTTTGGGCTACGCCGTCGGTTTGGACATGACGCGCAGAGACCTGCAAATCAAGATGCGTGAGCAAGGACGCCCTTGGGAAATTGGCAAGGCCTTTGATTACGCTGCCCCGATAGGCTTGTTGCACCTCAAGTCTGACACCGGCGAAATCCATTCAGGGGAAATTGGCTTGAATGTGAATGGCGAAGTCAAACAAAAAAGCGATATCACCCACTTGATTTGGTCTGTGAATGAGACCATCTCCAACCTCTCCACCTTGTTTGAATTGCACCCAGGGGACCTGATTTTCAGCGGCACCCCCGATGGCGTGGGGCCTGTGAAGGCCGGTGACACCATGCATGGGTTTATTCAAGGACTTTCATCCATTTCAGTAAAGGTAAGCCCATGACCACAACCACCTTAGAGTCCTTCACAGCCCAATCCCTTGACGAAGGTTTTGATGAAATTTTGGTTCGCGAGTGGGCGTCGGATTTGAAAATCGACACCCATACCCACCCCTTCGATGTCAGCGCTTATGTGCAACGTGGTGAATATTGGCTGACGGTGGGAGAAAAAGTCACGCATCTGAAAGCTGGAGACTATTTTCGACTTGCACGCAACATCGAGCACGCCGAGCTTTACGGCGCCGAAGGTGCCACCGTTTGGGTGGCTCGCGCCAACCACTGATGACCCTATCGCGCAGATCGACACTGGCACTTTTGGGTGCTTTGGCCTGCGCCAGTCATCTACCGAAAAGCTTTGCCCAAACTGCTGGAAAGCTGCCCGTGTTGCGCGTGGCCATTATTTCCAGAACTGTTTTTTATGCGCCTTTGTGGGCAGCGCTTTCGCTCAAACTGTTTGAGCGTGAGGGACTCAGCGTTACCTTGTCGGTGTTTGACAATGCTGAACGCATCACGGAGGCCTTGCTAAAGGGTGAGATCGATATCGCTATCTCTACCCCCGAGTCCGTCATGGTGGATGCTTACCAAGGTGGGCCTTTGCGCATGGTGGCAGGAAACGCCGAAAAGTTGCCACACCAAATCATTGCCAGACCCCCTCTTCAATCAAACCAGGACTTGGTTGGCGCAAGGTTTGGCGTGCTGTCTCTCAAAGAGGGGACCGCTTATTTGGTCAAACGCTATGCCAAGTCCATAGGCCTGAACAAAGATCAATACACCGTGGTGGCCGTGGGTGGTGCCCCCACACGTTGGAAGCATCTGCAAGACGGTTCGATTGATGTGGGTTTTCAACCTTTTCCTTTGAGTTATGTCGCAGAGGATGCTGGCTACAAAAATCTAGGCGCCATTTCCGCGCTGTTTCCTGACTGGCTATTTACCTCGGTGAATGTGCATCAGGGCTGGGCGCAACAACATGCCCTGCCATTGAAAACCTTCTTGGCTACTTTGAATGCGGCCCAACTTCAATTCATGGCCCAGCCGAACGATTTTGAACAATTGCTGGCTCAAGAATTGAGAACCACCCCCGCATATGCTGCCCGCGCCATCGAACAAGCTTTGCGCATGAACATGTTTGCGCCTGGTACACGGGTCCACCCGCCTGCAGCCAAAGCGGTGTTTGAGGCATTGCTCGATACCGAACAAGTGCCGGCAGGCACCCCCTTCCAGATGGAGCGATTTTTTGATGCCAGCTACCTCTGACGTGCCGACCATCACCCATGTGGTGTATGCCCATGGGTTTCGCTCAAGTCCACAATCGTTCAAAGCGCAATTCTTAGCAAGGTGGCTGAAACAGCATCGCCCTGATGTGCAGTGGTTATGCGCACAGTTGCCAGCCTCGCCGCAAGCAGCCTCAGAACTGTTGCTTAACGCGGTACACACTTGGCCCAAAAACCGTATGGCGGTGATGGGCTCATCGCTGGGTGGGTTTTACGCCACGTGGCTGGGTGCTGTGATGCAGTGCAAAACGGTGTTGCTCAACCCGGCGGTGCATCCCGCCAGAGACTTGGTGGGCTATATAGGGACACAAACCGCGTGGCACAACCCTGATGAATCGGTGGTGTTTGAGCCCTACCACATCGAGGAGCTGAAAAACTTGTATGTGGGTCAGGCCAATCACGATGTCAGCGCTTTGCCTGACCCCGCACAACTGTTGAACGTGGTGGCCACAGGAGATGAGGTGCTGAGTTGGCAGGAAATGGTAGGCAGATACCCTAGAGCCACCTTGCACCTGATCGAGGGCTCAGACCATGGCATATCCGATTTCGAGCAGCACTTCCCGGCGGTGAAAGCCTACCTGGGGCTGTGAGGGCCGTACGCTAGCCAATTTCCCTGGTCAAGTAGCTGCGACCGCTCTACAAATTACCTTGGCTCAAAGTGCCATAAACGAACACAAGATGGTGCATAGAAAAATCAGTTCAGCGCCGATTTAAGGTAGTTGTGTTTATCCATGCTCACAGCGGTTTCAAATGCACTAGAGAACTCTCTTGCGGCTCTAAGCAGCATGCGCTTAGGAACTGCATCTTGGTATTTGATGGCGTGCAGCGAAAACAATATAGGGCCATGACGAGTTCGATTATCAACTTCCATGAAGAAGTTCCCCAGCTTTGCATTGGCCTGTTCGCTGATGTTGTGAATTTCGATGGAGTTCACGCTGGAACTGATGGGAAAGGCCTGTGCGCCAAAGGTAATTTCTTTACTGACTTTGTTCACACGTGTCCAAAACGGGTAATTAAAGCCTGATGGGACGTAGACATCGTTGTATTGATCTATGCGGGCTTCTGCGCGGGATTTGTTGAACATTGCACAAATCGTTTCGTTGTTGACTTCGTGCGAACGCAATATATTGGGTTCCGCGTCGGCAATCAAAGCGCGGGTCTCTTCGATGTTTTCAATGATGTAGCTTGCAAGTTTAGGTATTTGTTTTTTAAGAAATCTTTGCTTCTTCAACACATCCCGCAGACAGGTAAAAATATCTTCAAACTGATTGGGCGTGACTTGCAAACCAGGCGGCGCAGTTTGCGAGATGATGTCTCGGTAGTATTTTTCTGGCTTGAGAACGACGAAGTCCCCATGGATTTTCATGTTCTCGTAAATCTTTTCTAAGGAAATTCCAAACAGAAAATGCTTAATATTTTTCTGCTCACAAATCGCATGAAAGAAAGTTTGGGTGGCTGTTTCTACCGACTCTTGAAAAGAAGAGAGGTTGTCAGTGTCACTTCGCGGATGGTGGATTTTGGCAAGCAAAACAGAAGACTTTTAAGAGATATCAGTATAAGAATCGACTCTAAGTCCCTTAAGTTAAACCAATAAGTGCTTAGAAACAATAAAAATCATCAATACAAAAGGAAAATGACGTATCTGTCATGAAAAGTCAGCCAAACCATATGCTTTAGGTGAATTCCGTCAAAAGTTGACCCGCCATTGCGGCCTGATCCTTCAAGCCTTGCTGGTCGGCTATCAGTTGACCATTCACCCAAACCCCATGTACGCCTGTGGCCAGCGTATTGAGTCGGGCCGCTCCACCCGGCAAGTCAAACACCCTGTGCTTGGGGCCACGCCCCACGGTTTTCGGGTCAAACAGCATCAAGTCTGCGGCAAAGCCCACTCGCAAAAGACCACGGTCTTTGAAGCCCAGCACTTTCGCAGGTTGCGCTGTCAGTTTGTGAACGGCCTGCGTCATCGACATAAGTCCTAGGTCTCTGGCCCAGTGGCCCAGCAAATGCAAACCAAAACCGGCATCGTTGAAGAAAGTTAAATGCGCACCCGCATCGCTGAGGGACACCAAGCTGTGGGGGTCGTTTAGCAAGCGGCCCACCTGTTCGGTGTCGCTGTTCAACAACTGGGCAGTGAACACCGTTTGCAGGTCTTCTTTCAGAGCCAAGTCCAGCGCAAAGTCCAAGGGATCTTGGTGCGATGCTTGAGCCAATTCGGCGACGTTTTTTTGCTCGTACGATTGGTTCTCGGCCAAGGCAGTTTGCACCACATGCACCTTGTCCCATTCATTGTTGAACAAACGGAACGTAGCGGTTTGAGACAACTCATCTTTGACCGCTTGGCGGAATGATGTGTCACTTAAGCAGGCCTTCAATGCGTCATGCGACAAACCCATGGCAGCTCGCCAACTCACCAAACCTTCAACGGGGTAAGCAGAGGCAAAGGTGAAGTCCATGGTCAAGGGACAGCACGACACTTGCCCAATCATGCCTATGCCTTGGGCATTGGCTTGGGCGATAGCGGCCATGTCATTGAAAACGGCTTGCGGGTTGGTGCTGTTGTGAAGCAATGCAGCAACCATCACCGGCCGGCCACTCTTTTGCGCCAGCGACTGCAAAAAAGACATGGACATTTGCCCACCCTTGGTGACCATGTAGACGCCTCGTCCTTGGTGGGCCATGGCAAGGGTGAGTTGCATCATTTCTTCATCACTGGCCAAACGCGAGGGCATGGGGAAACCGCCCTCCCCGTTGTGCGCGGGGCTTGTGCTGGTGGCAAAACCCACTGCGCCAGCGGCCATGGCCTCTTTGACGATGTCGGCCATGGCGTCAATTTCTTCGGGGGTAGCCTCACGCTTATTCGCTTGCTCGCCCATCACCCAAGTGCGAACCGAGGAGTGGCCAACGTAGGCCGCGATATTGATGGCGCAACCCTTTTGCTTGAGCATGGCCATGTACTCGGGGAAAGTTTCAAAGCGCCAATCAATGCCATCGCGCAGCACATCCAGCGACATGCCTTCCACCTGCGTGAGGTTGCGCATGGTGAGTTCACGGTCTTGCGGGCGACAAGGCGCAATGGTGAAACCGCAATTGCCAATGACCGCGGTGGTCACCCCCATGGCGGGAGATGGGCGCACAAAAGAATCCCAGGTGATTTGGGCATCGAAATGGGTATGGGAGTCGATGATGCCGGGCATCAAGGCCAAGCCCTTGGCATCAATCGTTTGGCTGGCTTGGGCTTGCAACTGGTCGTCCAGCGCCACAATGCGACCTTCATGCACGGCAAGGTCTTGGACCCGAGGTTCGCTCAAGGTACCATCAAACATCAAAGCTTGGCGGATCAGCAAATCGACTGGATGGGAAAGCTTCATGGAAATTATCACATCTGAGTTGAAAACGTACAAAACCCACCATTATGAAAGCGATGCCATGAAAGCGAAGTCACTTAGGTTCATGCCACTGATGTGCATGCTAGCGTGTATTTGCCTGCCCGCTGCCGCCCAAAATGCGCAGTGTTAGGCATGGGAAAGCCAGCTACAAACCGCGATTCGTGCGGCCAACCAGTGCGAGACCAAGCACCAAGCTTGCTTGGCCAAGGAATTTGGCAACCCCATGCGAGAGCTGGATTACTGTAAAAAAGTCTTTAAAAACTGCGAATCCTTGGACGCAAGGCCAGAGTCTGGCAGCTTGCCCAAAGATGTTGCAGACTACAAAAAGCAATGCCAAGGCTGAGCCGTCAGTCTTTTTTAGCTTAGCGCTCTATCGTCAGCGACACGCCCATGCCCAAGCCGATGGCTATCAACTGCTGACCCGAGATGCGGGGCGCTACAAAACCTATTTCCCAAAAATCAAACTGATTTGTCCCTGACTCCTCAGTAGATAAAAGCCGTGCCAGCACGACGGGACCAAGAGCGTCGTTGCTTTATCTCATTCAGCGGGGGTATCGGGGTTGGTTTTGATGGCACAGGTGCTCAAACCAAACAATGAGTAAATCATGCAAAGGCGAAACACCCCTGTAGCCATCAGGATGATGCCCAGCCATGCAAATGGGCCCAGCACGCCAGTGGCCGCCAAAATGATCAGCGCCAAACCAGCGACGATGCGAAGCATGCGGTCGATGCCGCCAACGTTTTGAATCATGATTTTTCCTAAAAGGGTTATGGGTCGTCTCAGGCCTTGAGCAAGGCAGCGCTGACCCAACGCGCCACATCGGGGGCCGACATCGCCCCAGGCTGTCTGGCAATTTCACGGCCACCAGCAAAAACCGCCAAAGTCGGAATGCTTCGAATATTGAACTTGGCCGCCAAGCCTTGTTCTTCTTCGGTGTTCACCTTCACAAAACGGGCTTTGCCATGCATGTCGTGGCTGACCTTTTCATAGGCTGGTGCCATGCTTCGGCACGGGCCACACCAAGGCGCCCAAAAGTCCACCACCAAGGGCAAATCGCTTTTGGCCAATTGCGCGTTGAAAGCGGCTTCGCCCAAGTTGTCGGGATGCGCTTGCAGCAAAGCAGCCTGGCATTTGCCGCAGCTGAGTTCAGCTTGCAGCTTGTCCGAGGGAACGCGGTTGGTGGCGTTGCAGTGCGGACAAACCAAATGCAGAGTGTTCATGACAGGTGCGCCTTCAAAGTGCATTCAAAGGAATTTTGGCGTAAGCAATGCCGTTGTCTTCTTTGGGTGGCAACTCGCCAGCGCGGATATTGATTTGCACCGCGGGCAAGATGAGCACAGGCATTTCCAAGGTGGCGTCGCGCTTTGTGCGCATCTGGACAAACTCGGCTTCTGTGATGCCGTCATGCACATGGACGTTTTTCGCTTTTTGCTCGGCCACGGTGGTCTCGAAATTCACAGGTCGGTCATTGGGCGGGTAGTCGTGGCACATGAACAAACGTGTCTCGGGGGGCAGGCTCAAAATCTTGCGGGTCGAGGTGTACAAGGTTTTGGCATCTCCTCCGGGAAAGTCGCAGCGTGCGGTGCCCACATCGGGCATGAAAAGGGTGTCACCCACAAACACCGCGTCGCCAAACTGGTAGGCCACGCAGGCAGGCGTGTGGCCAGGCACATACATGGTGTGGCCGGTGAGGCCACCCACCTGGATGGCGTCACCATCGGCAAACAAATGGTCAAACTGCGAGCCGTCCAATTTGAAACTGGCTTCCATGTTAAAGATGCCTTTGAAGACTTTTTGCACACCGCTGATGTGGTCGCCAATGGCGGTTTTGCCGCCCAAGTGTTGCTTCAGGTAAGGCGCGGCGCTCAGGTGGTCGGCGTGGGCATGGGTTTCCATGACCCACTCCACTTTCAAGTCGTTGGTTTTGACGAATTCGATGACTTTATCGGCTGACTTGTGGCTGGTGCGGCCCGACTTGGGGTCGTAGTCCAACACCGAGTCAATGATGGCGCAAGCAGACCCCGGTTTTTCGTAAACCACATAGGTGACGGTCCAAGTTTCGGGGTCAAAAATGCCGTGAACGTGGGGGCTGACAGTGACTGCAGTCATTTCAAATTCCTTTTCAGTATGGTTTTCAATAATATATTGACATATATATTGTTTGTCAATATAATTTTTGCATCTTCTTGATCTAGAACAGGAAAATTGCCAATGGACACCACTACCTTGGACCTCGACAAAATGAAAATATCGGCTGGCAAGGCCTGCCAGATGATGAAAGTGCTATCCAACCCCGACCGCCTGATGCTGCTGTGCCAGCTGTCCCAAGGCGAAAAGCGGGTGGGTGAGTTGGAAGAAATCTTAGGCATCGTGCAGCCCACCTTGTCGCAGCAATTGACTGTGCTGCGTGATGAAGAGCTGGTCACCACCCGCCGCGACGGCAAAAGCATCTATTACCAAATTGCCAGCCCCCAAGCGCTGGCGGTGATGAACGTTTTATTCGAGCAATTTTGCAGGCCACAAGAAGGAGTTAACACATGACTATCGATTGGATGCATTTCACCCCATGGGCATCGCTGACCGGCGGCCTGATTCTCGGCGTGGCCTCGGCCATGTTTATTTTGCTCAACGGCCGGATTTTGGGCATCAGCGGCATCTTGGGCGGGCTCATGCCCCCCAAGGTCGGCGACACGTTTTGGCGTGTGGCTTTTTTGCTCGGCTTGTTTGCAGCGCCAACGGTGTTTCACGCCGTCATGCCGCTCGAATGGGTAACGGCCCCACGCATTGAAGCGGGCGCACTCAGCGTCATTGGCGCGGGTTTGTTGGTGGGCATTGGCACCCGCTATGCAGGGGGCTGCACCAGTGGCCATGGCGTATGCGGCTTGTCACGTCTCTCCCCTCGCTCATTGGTCGCCACCCTGAGCTTCATGGGTGCTGGCTTCTTAACGGTTTATGTATTGCGCCACGTTCTTCAAGGATAAATCTCATGATTCATAACAACACTTTTCACCGCATCAGCGAATTCTTGGTAGGCCTGCTGTTTGGCTTGGGGTTGATGCTCTCGGGCATGACCGACCCTGGCAAGGTCATTGGTTTTCTCGATCTGTTTGGCTCGTGGGACCCCTCTTTGGCGCTGGTCATGGGGGGCGCCATCATGGTGGGCGTATTTGCCTTTACCGTCGCCAAAAAGCGCACCACCAATTTTTTCGGTGGCGTGTTGCGCTTCCCAGCTAACAACCAGATTGACAAGCCCTTGGTGATAGGCAGTTTGCTGTTTGGCGCTGGCTGGGGATGGGCCGGTTTTTGCCCAGGACCGGCCTTGGTCTCCATGGCCGATGGTCAACCCAAAGCCTTGATGTTTGTCATTGCCATGCTGGTGGGCATGGTGGGCTTTGAGTTGATGGACCGATTCATTCACGCACCGCGTAAAGCGAAACTCAAAATGGTGGGCTGATGGCGCAACGCTCTGGCTGGTTGCCCGCACTTCCCATTCTTCAATGGGGCCGCAATTACAACCGCGAAACCTTCACCAACGACTTGGTCGCGGCTCTCATCGTCACCATCATGCTGATCCCGCAGAGCTTGGCTTATGCCTTGCTGGCGGGGCTGCCGCCCGAGGTGGGTTTGTACGCCAGCGTCGCCCCCTTGCTGTTGTATGCGGTGCTGGGCAGCAGCCGCGTTTTGGCCGTGGGTCCTGTGGCGGTGGTGTCGCTGATGACCGCTGCTGCGGTGGCCGAACACGCCGCCGCCGGCACCCATGCTTATTGGCAAGTGGCGATTACCTTGGCGTTTTTGTCGGGCGGCATGTTGCTGATCATGGGTTTGTTGCGACTGGGTTTCTTGGCCAATTTTTTAAGCCATCCGGTGATTTCGGGTTTTATTTCGGCTTCTGGCTTGCTCATTGCACTGAGCCAGTTGAAAACCCTCATGGGTGTGAAAGCAGAGGGCCATAACTTTGCGGAGATGTTGTCTTCGCTGCTGCACCAAGCGTCCCATATTCATTGGCTGACGCTGGGCGTGGGCATCGCTGCCACCGCGTTTTTGTTTTGGGTACGCAAGGGTTTGAAGCCATTGCTAATCTCCGCTGGCTTGAAGCCAAAGTTGGCCGATGTGCTGGCCAAAGCCGGCCCCGTGGTGGCGATTGCCTTGACAACAGTTTTGGCATGGTCACTCGACTGGGAGAGCCTAGGCATGAAGTTGGTGGGCACAGTACCGCAAGGCTTGCCTCCTCTCACTGCACCGCTGTGGGACTTAGGCCTGTGGCAAGAACTGCTGGTGCCTGCTCTCTTAATTAGCGTGGTCGGTTTTGTGGAGTCGGTGTCAGTGGGCCAAACTTTGGCCGCCAAACGCCGTCAACGCATCGAGCCCGACCAAGAGTTGGTGGCCTTGGGGGCCAGCAATTTGTCAGCGGCTTTCACCGGTGGCTTTCCGGTCACCGGCGGTTTTGCGAGGTCGGTGGTCAATTTTGACGCCGGTGCCATCACGCCTGCAGCAGGTGTGTTCACGGCAGTGGGCATCACCTTGGCCTCGCTGTTTTTAACACCCGCTTTGTTTTATTTGCCCCAAGCCACCTTGGCGGCCACCATCATCGTGGCGGTTTTGTCGTTGGTTGACTTGGGCATGTTGAAGTCCACCTGGCGCTTCTCCAAACTCGACTTCATGGCGGTGGCCACCACCTTGCTGGCCACCTTGCTGGTGGGCGTGGAAAGCGGTTTGGTCATGGGCGTGGTGGTGTCTTTGGCGCTGTTTTTGTTTCGCGCGAGCCGTCCACACATCGCCATTGTGGGTTTGGTGCCTGGCACCGAACATTTCCGCAACGTGCTGCGCCACGAGGTGTTGGTCAGTCCCAAGTTGGTGTGCCTGCGGGTGGACGCCAGCATGTTCTTCGCCAATGCGCGGGGCATTGAAGACCGCATCAACGCAGAAGTGGCGACCCGTCCCGAGCTGCAACATGTGTTGCTGCAATGCTCGGCGGTGAACGACATCGACGCCAGCGCCTTAGAGAGCTTGGAGGCGATTGCCAGCCGTTTGAAAGACTCCGGCATCGCCCTGCACTTCTCGGAAATCAAGGGGCCGGTGATGGACAAACTCAACACCACTGGTTTCTTGCAACATCTTCATGGCCAAGTGTTTCTGACCAACTACCAAGCCATTCAAGCGCTCACGCCAGAGGTGATTTAGCCCCATAAGGGGTGATGGCTATAATTTTTTTACAGCTATTTCACTTAAAAGGGGCAACACCTTGGCACAAACTTCTTGCTTTGCAGCCCTCTCCAGCGACCAAGACTTGGTCCCCCACCATATACAGCGCAGAAGCATTGGCCCTAAAGATGTGGGCATCGACATCGCTTTTTGCGGGGTGTGCCACACCGATTTGCATTTCGCCAAAAACGACTGGGGGCGTAGCAACTACCCGCTGGTGCCAGGCCACGAAATTGTGGGCACGGTCAATGCGGTGGGCGCTGAAGTCAAAAAATTCAAGCTTGGCCAAAAAGTAGCGGTGGGCTGCTTTGTCAATTCCTGTCACACCTGCAGTTCCTGCGCTGTCGATTTAGAGCAGTATTGCCTCAAGGGTGTCACCGGTACCTACAACGCCGCTAGCGTCGACCCAGGTGGCTTCACCTACGGCGGCTACTCCAAAAACATCGTGGTGGATGAGCATTTTGTGCTTCGAATGCCTGAAGGCTTGGACCTTGCGGGTGCAGCGCCCTTGCTGTGCGCTGGCATCACCACTTATTCGCCGCTCAAGCACTGGAACATAAAAGCAGGCATGACGGTGGGCGTGATTGGCTTGGGCGGTTTGGGACACATGGGCATCAAGTTTGCTCATGCCATGGGTGCGAAAACCATCATGATCACTTCCTCAGCCCACAAGGCCCAAGACGCACTGCGTTTGGGTGCTGATGGAGTTCTGCTCTCGAGCGATGCCGCCGCGATGCAAGCCAGCGCCAACCAGTTTGATTTTTTGCTCAACACCATTCCGGTCTACCACGACTACAACGTCTACCTGCCGCTGTTGAAGGTGGACGGCACCCAGTGCATCGTCGGCACGATTGGCATGAACGCCGAACTCAATGCACGTTCACTCATCATGGGAAGACGCAGCATTGCAGGGTCTTTGGTGGGTGGCATCCAAGAAACCCAAGAGATGCTGGACTTTTGTGCCCAGCACCAGATTTTGTCGGATATCGAAATGATTCCCATGAACGGCATCAACCAAGCTTTCGAGCGTATGCAGCAAAGCGATGTGAAATACCGCTTCGTGATTGACATGTCCACCCTTGCCTAATTCCTTTTCACCATGACCAACTACACCACCCTGCGCTACGAGGTAGCCAACCACATCCTCACCCTCACCCTGAACCGCCCAGAGCAAATGAATGCGTTCACGGTAGAGATGTCGCATGAACTGATTCACGCCTTCAACCGCGCAAGCGACGACGATGCGGTGGCCGCGATTGTGGTGACCGGTGCGGGCAAAGCGTTTTGCGCTGGCATGGACTTGAGCATCGAGGGCAATGTGTTTGGCTTGAATGAG
>Ga0114973_10002880_pt1 | contig 12354 bp, 14 predicted proteins | sample M_140807_MF_Meta_FD_87025 | JGI IMG/M metagenome (GOLD analysis project Ga0114973, IMG submission 87025) | Freshwater microbial communities from Lake Montjoie, Canada to study carbon cycling - M_140807_MF_MetaG | ecosystem: Environmental > Aquatic > Freshwater > Lake | place: Lake Montjoie... | reverse complement strand
AAAAGGTAGTCCAAAGGGTAGTCCTCTTAATACAATTGAAAAAGAAAAAGATAAAATGCCGATTCATTTCAAACCAAAAAAAGAATCGAATGTTGAAGCAAGTGAATCATACATGCCACAAAAAGATATGATGGTATTTGAGAAATACAAAGCGAATGACAGAAAAAATACCCAAAAATTTGAGGTTGTACGGGATACAAATACATTGAGACAAAAGAAGGGCGGATATACTGAGAATGACAAAGAAACAACGGTTGAACGATCTGAAATAAACACTGTAGCAACAGAACAACCTAAAAAAAAGAATAATACTAATAATGCAAAAAAAATATATATAGATAGAGATTTTAAATTTAATTTCTAAATAATTTATTTTTATCTGTCTCCATATTAAAATGAACGTTCAAACCGCTTTTGTATATTGTTTCTTAACTGTTTTAATCATTTATCTCTTTCTTTATTTAGAACAACGATTTTTAAATGATGATGTTTCTAAAAATGGATATTCTAATAGACACCTTCGCATTAGTATTCTCTGTGGAATACTAAATTGGCTCGTTATTGTATATTTCATTTATCAAGTTGAAAGTAATGTACCATCTATCGTTTCCAACGCACAAGTTATTCTTCAAGATAAATTTTAAGTTCAAATAAAATTATTATGTTATCTAATCATATATATATATAATTAGATGGCTTTCCAAAATCATAATCTAGGTAGTGCTGCTCTATCCTTACAAGAATTTGATATGAAAACTTTAGTCTATAATGATGAAGGCACATTTTTAAATCCACGTATCGCTATGATTGCTAAATCTGGTTCCGGTAAAAGTTGGGTCGTTCGCGACATCATGTATCATATTCGAGATATTCCTTGTGGTACTGTTATTGCTCCAACAGACAAGATGACAAAATTTTATAACGAATTTATTCCACCGTCTTTCACTCACCATGAATATGAAGAATCTATCATTCCCAGAGTGTTAAAAAGACAAAAAGCTATGTTAGCTCAGAATGAAGACCGTGTAAAAATTGGTAAAAAAAAATTAGATCCTAGAGCGTTTCTTGTGATGGATGACTGCATGAGTTCTAAACATTTATGGTTGAAAGACCCTAATATCCTCTCAATTTTTAATGAAGGGCGTCATTATCAACTTACATTTTGTTTGACCATGCAATACTCTTTAGGGATTCAGCCGGAATTGAGGGCAAATTTTGATTTCATCTTCTTGCTAGGTGAAGATGTATATTCAAATAAAAAGAGACTATACGAACACTATGCAGGACAATTCAATAAGTTTGACATTTTCGATCAGGTATTTTCTCAAGTTACACAAGATTATGGATGCATGGTGATTAATAATCGTGTTAGAAGTACAGACATAACAAAAAAAGTATTTTGGTATAAAGCAAAAAAAACACCTCCATTTATGGTTGGTATTCCTAAATACATCGAATGGAACAAAAAACATTTCGATCAAGATTATGATAAAAAAGAACCAGTTTTAGATTTAAATACTTTTTGTTCTAAGAGAAGAGCTAATATTACTGTTAAACTGGTATAAAAAACTATTTTAATTAATTAAAAAATAATATAATATGATGCAATATTATACTATTTTATGAATGTAAATTTGCAATCAACTAAGTCAATTTTTAATCTCAGAAAAATATTATTAAAATATATTAATAAATATGCAACTTCTAATAAATCATTTGTTTGGATCTATTTTATATCCGAAAATATTACAGACACCTCCGATATCTCATTTAAGCTAAAACATAAAATAATTACTACTACTAAACCAATCGACTTGATAACTTATAAAGAATATATAGATAGCGGTCTTGGTTATACATCTATTTTTAAATCTTTAGATAATAAAACATTATTAATTATTCCTAGAATACCGTATAAAAATCTAACAGATTTTGTTCTAAGATGTGGTGGTGAGGCATGGCTGAAATTATGGAGTACAGTTCGAATAATAGCAGATTTATTAATACAAAAATATGGATCTATTTATATATCAACACACGGACATGGAGTTAATTATCTTCATATTCGACTTGAACGAAGACTTAAATATACATGATTTATACATTAACTACACGTTTAGTTTCATTCCCTAAATTGACAATGTAGGGTGTTGGTTTTCTAAACATATCTTGAAATATTTTAGATACACCATCTGGATAGTTTTGATCTAGAGCGAAATCTCTTGGCAAATATTTATAAACGACGCGTGGTCCTTGACAAGTATTAGAACTTCTAGACCATTGAACGACAATCATAAAAACACTAAAAATCATTAATAAGATCATAATATTGTTAAAATTAAGAATTAGTTTCATATAAGTAAAATATAGATAATTAATTTATATTATCTATATTATCTTTAAGAATTTTTAGATAAAGCTAATAAACTCACTCCAACAATAGTAAGAATTGTACCAAACGATGCAAAATATGGATTAATGTTTCTTTGATCCAAGAAAATATATGATAATATGAGTGTTAGAACTGGATATGTACTAGATATCAATGTATAGACACCTGAATTAATTCCTTCAATATTATATCCAACTAAAAACAATATTCCTGCTGCAACTGATAATATTACATAAAAAGTCAAACATAAGATCACTTTTAAATTATTTATTAACAAAAAATCGCTATATTGATTGGTTATCGCCAATGCAACCATATTTATAATAAACATAGATAGACCATATATTGAATTAATTGTATATTTTTGTAGTTCTGCAGACACTGGTTTTAATAAAGTGTAAGACACACCCCATAAAACAGAACATATTATTGGATATAACAACCAATACATTAATGTAATATAATACTAATGATTTTTTAAGTGTAATTAATTTCGACGGGTTCAACAGCAATGAGTAATTTTTTAACTAACCATTTTTTTGTTTTAGTGTCATATTTACGTGGCTTATAGATAACTTCCATATGATGATTAAAATATTTTTTAACAATACGATTAAACAATTTGATGTATTTTTTATCCTGAACGACGTCATTATAATATTTTGACTGACCGGAATCACCTGCAAAATCATCTCCATATTTATCAATAGCCTTACTCTGTATTTTCAAATTTAGTTTTTCTAATTTTTCTGATATATCTTCTGGTGGATATTTTATTTCTTTTACATCTTTCTTCATTCTAATTATATATATTCCTTCAGGAGAAATAATCATTGAACCTTGAACTTCACCATCATTATAGTGATAAGCAAAATGATATAAATCAGATATTGATGGAAATTCGTATAATATTCCAACTTTAGCTCTTGCACCAGGATATGGTGTTGGTGGATGCGTATGAAATATATATTCATAATCTAAAGCATCTATCATATTTTGTGGTAAAAGAATGTCAATATCATCTTTATCCTCTCTATTAGTTTTACCACTAATGACGACGCGTTCCAGCTTTGTTTTATCAAAATCAAATAATCCGGAATGTTCTGAGAATCGTAGATTATTATGTGAATCAATATATTTTTTAGAACCACCGTCGTTTAACAAAGCATCTAATATTTGTAATTGATTTTGTGAAAATTTAATATACCGTTTTTTGTGTTTGATAATATGTTTCGTTTTAAAATTAACTTTATATCTTGATTTTACACCATCACTTCCACCATCTAATGTTAAATAATACTTATTTTTAGAAAGACCATAATTATTATTTGTAAGAATATTACAGATAAAATGACTAGATAATTTGTTATTTTTATTCATATAAAAGTCCATAATAATAATATATATAAAAAAATTGAAAAAGTTAATTTATATAATATAAATATATGAAAAGAGAGATATATATAATGAACCAAATGAACGTCCAACCTAAAACTCGTTTTGATGCATTGTTGCAACGATCTAATCTTGTAAAAGAAAAGAAGAAAGTATTTAACTCTACAAATACTCAGTCTCAAAATAAGCCTTCAAACATTTATAATGCATTGATAGAAGAGACTGGGTCAAATGTGTCTAAATCGACACAAGAAATTAAAGAAATTAAAGGTACTGAAGAAATTAAAGAAAAAGAAGGTCCGTTTTTTCTCGCTCAACCAACTGGACCGCCTGTTCCTGATAGATTTGGTGTGTTTAGTTCTGAACGTTATCAATCAAGAACATATAATTCTAAAGTGTGTGATGAAGGTCCACCTATTTCAAACCGTCCCAGTCGTTTTGATATGGTTAGAGCTAATCCAGAACTTGCGAGAAAAAAAGAAGAATTTAGTTCAACCAATCAGAGACGAAATATTGGAATATTTGATAAAATTACAAATAAACAAAATGAAGAACGTGAAGATAGAATAGAGAGAAATTCTCATATGAAATTTAGAAAGAACACGACAGCGACATCTGAATTTGAAGTATATACAGGTAAAACATATCAGAAGAGTGTAGATATAAATAGCACGGAAGAGTTTCCAACATTAGAAGGTCAAGTGCAACCAGTTAAAGCTCCAGTTAAGTGGAATTTTATTGTTAAGAAGGATTAAAGATGATAAATAATAAATTTTTTTATAAAAGAATAAAAAAAATAAAAATATTTTAGTTTTAACAGAATAATTTTTTATTTTTGGGAGTGATAATCAATTTATTATTAGTTTTATCAATTTTAATAATAATTTCGAGATGTTTGATGTCGATTGGATATTCTTTGCATAATTTATATACTTCTTTAATCATATTTTTTTCGATTAAAGAGTAGATTAATTTATTAATGTAAAGGAGGTCATCTAAATTTTTATTTGGAATAATTGGTTGGAGATTAGTAATGTTTTTACGATTAATATTTTTAAGACTTGTTTTATTAAGGTCAGCACTAAAGTCCATTTTATAGTTAATATTTCTGGTAATAGGGATTTTATTTTTTATAAGTTCATCATTAACAGCACTATTAATAATATAGGAGCTGTCGCAGATTGTATAAAATCCGTGAATATTTTGATTATTCCAATTTTGGTCTGTATAAATATTAGTTTCGATAACATCACCTTTTGAAATAGAGTCGCAAACCCGACGACTGATATCAATATGTTTGAGTAGAGTTTTTTTATTATTAGTGGAAGGGATACGTGCGAACATACTTTTATAATAATTCTCATAGATCATTAATGGAAGGAGAACTTTTTCGGTTTCATATAGTTCCATACAGGTATTAATAGATTTATAAGTATCAAGAATTTCTTTACTTGCTTCATATAGACCGATATCAATATCTTTTTTTTTAGAATATGTAAGGAATTTTTGTAATTTACTGACATCTATTTCTTCAACACCAAATGTAAGAAAAAGGTCATGAAGAATGAAGATAAGATTACGGACATCAAATTGGGCGTATTTAATAATAGTATTAATTACTTTGACATCGGTGATCTTCATATTTTCATTTTTAACGATTTTATTAAAAATAATTAATAATTCTGCATTGGTAGGATTAATAAATTCGTATTCGATACAAGATTTTTTGATGTCAGAAATTAATTTACTGTGTTGATTATTAGACACAAAAATAATTGGCATGATCTTGTTTTTATCATTATTTTTACATAGTTCCAATAGACTGTCTTTTTCACTTGTCAAAGTAATTGTTTCAGTATCATCTATAATAAGTGCATATTTAGTGTTATTATTAAAATCATTAGTAACAAAATATAGTATATTTTGTTTTTGGTGGCAACTATTGAGTATTTCAGTGATAGTTTTTTTATTTTTAATATTATTGGATGACAGAGTATTAACAGTATAATTTAGTTCTTTTAATAAAATATTTAATGTTGCATTTTTGCCGATACCATGATTACCACTTACAATAATAGTTCCTGGTTCATTTTCATTTTTAAAGTTTTCCAACCATTTTTTTATTTGTTTTACTTTATTTAGATTAATAATTAGATCATTACTGGAAGTTGGTTGATATTTTTCGGTCCATAATGTTTGAACGTTCATTTATATATATATGTATAAATATATATCTATATAATAACACATTTTTGAATATAAATATCAATTTTTTTATATGGCGACTCCATAACTTGTTAGTTTTAGATGTTAGTTTATAAATTTTTATTATAGATATAAGATGTTATCAGGACTAATTATTGTAATAAAATATTAATAAATTATAAATAAATATAAAAATAAATAAAAATGGATAAAAAATGTATAAAAAGAATATTTATTGGTATATTAGGTGGATAAATAATATAAAAAGCGATAAAATTATTATAGATATACTATAAAATCAATCATATAAATCATATAATTGAATAATTATATTAGTAAATAATAATCCATTATTAATATTTAATAATAATATATAGATTTATTATTTTTTTATTATTTTCAGTTTATAACAAAAAAAAATTTATATTATATATATATATAACTTATAAATGAGTTCAATGCAAACTAATTCTCGTAAAATGCACTCTGAAGCTGGCTATGCTGATGCTATGAAAGACGTACAAAAGTTAATTGCTGATGGTGTTACCAGTGTATCGCCCAGTCTATTAAACAAACTAAGACAAAAGCATTCTGATACAAATCTGGTAGATATGATTGTTGAAGGATTAAGTGAAAGAGTTAATACCATTCGTGTTCGTGCAAATAAATTTGCTAAGGCAATCATCAAACACTCCGGTCAGAACACTCCTCTTCACACTATGTTGAAACGAGCTTTGAAATACAAAGAAAAGCTTGGACTTGCTGATGCTGAATTCGAATTCTTCAAGAAAATTTTATATTCCACACTTGCTGGAAAAGATAACAGTTCTTCAGGAATACCAGGATACCAGGCTGTTAATTCCAACTTATCTCGTGCTTTAGGTAATGTTGATGTTGATAACTTCGAAGGTATTAATGTCGAACAATCTGATATGCCTTATCTCCAAGAAATCATGAAACAACACGCTGCTTCTAAAGCTCTTCACGCAAGTGTTGTAATTCAATCTATGATGTATAGAACCTTCGCTCCTGAAGCAATCTTTGGTAAATATGACTCTGCAAAGAACAACGCTGGATGCTTCGTCCATCCTATCTTAGCTGCATTCTTTATTCCTAAGATTGGTCTTTTTGAAGAGACTTTCTTACTTGCCAACATTGCATACATTGTGAGATGCCGATATGAAAAAACTCAAGTTCTCACTCACCCTGATTACTTGCTCCTATTCGCAATGATCTCTGATCCTAACGATGTTGTATGTGATCTTGAAAGTCCCTTCAAAGATCTCCGCAACCGTGTTATGCTTCAAGAAACTCTATGGCAATCCGTCAATGCTCTTCGTAATGGACGATACTACGACTGCATCAGTTCTCAATTCTTGACTGCTGTTGATAATTGCAAACTTTCCAGCACTGATGCTCCTGATGTTATCTACCTTGGTGATGAAGCAACTATTCTTAGACGATTACTCCAAGCATTCTCCTTTAGACCAGTCATTGTCAGCACTGTTCCTCTTTTTGGTGTAGTTACTGCCAATGCAGCAAACTTTCCAGTAATGATGAACCGTGTAACTGCCATTCCTATGATTACTGTTCGTCTCCCAGTAATGACCCAATACGATCAAAGCCAAATCTCACTTGAAGAGAGCTTAAGAGAACCCCAATATCACCTTGAAAACAATACTTTAGTTCCTAAAGTCCAAGAAATCATCTATACTCGTGGTGTCATCATCTTCCATGTAACTCGTAGAACTCAAGTTCCTAAATTCCAACGAATGATTGTTCCTGGAAGCTGGAATGATTTACTTCCAACTGTTTCTTCATATGAAAAGATTAACAGACGACCAGTCCAAGCAGAACATTACATTGATGTCGGTTTTTCAGTCAATCTTGGAAACAACGAAGCAACTCCTATTCAAAGACACACTCTGCGATCGGTTGTTACTCTTAAAGTCAATCCTCTCATGCCCGAATTGATTATTGGCACTGCTGCTTTACTCGTTAATCACGATGATGTCAATCAACTCGGTTCTGAATATATGATGTATGATCCTCAATCTGCAGTAATTAGAACATATGCAGCTGATGAAGAACAACTTCTCAGCCAAGATCCTATTACCAGATTAGATTACGTTAATGAAGATGCTCCTGAATATTCTTTCAGCGATCTATCTGCTAAATACGGAACTATCTACATCTACAGTGAATTAACCAAAAAAGAAAGAGAATCCGACCAATAAATATCAAATAAATAAAAATATTGTATAATAATTAAATATTTATAAATGTAAATATTTAATATTTTATTAAGATTATAAAGTAGAGGGTAATGCTCGTGAGCTAAAAGTACTAACTGGATTATCAATATAATTCGCATTTTGAATACTATCTAAATAATTGACACGAGAACGTAATTCTTCGACAATATGCGGTACAGTCATTCCAACAACTTTAGCATTTAACTCTCTAATCTGTTCTTTGAGACCAAATGGAAGGTTTTGTGCGTACGTACTATATATTAATGTCATTATATTCATTATGTGTTCTATCTTCTGATACGGTATTATAACATTAGCTTTGCGTCTAACTTCTTTCAATAACCATTTTTGTATGATATCAACATTTCTAGCGGAGAAGAATGTTTCTTCAATAATGGTGCTTGCATCAACGTTATTTTTTTCTAAATCATCAAATCCTTGTTGTAATGCACCACTAAGTTGTTCGTAATATTGTTCTGGATGGTCGGATGTAAATAAAAAAGAACCTTTTTGTATATCACTAAAATAATCACTCATTTGGCTATAATAATATAATCTAAGAAATAAAATAAATAATCTTATAAATATATTATTAATAAAATTTAATTTATAAATAGTTATTAGTAATTAGAATGAATATAGAACAGTGGCTAACTAAAATTAATTCAATATCTGACACATATTTACTAAATAAACAACATATAGTTAATTTTATCAATTTAGTTCCATCCAAATATCTCACTCTTAAAGAAATAAAATTTCCTAATAAAATTATTCAAATGATCTCAAACAAAGAATATTTACTGATTTGGGATTGCGAATTTCAAGTATTCAAAAGCCCACCTAAATATAAATGTAAAAAAACTAATTTCGAAATCGTTAGCGGACAAAAAATGATTAGATGCATTTCCGAAATTGGTATCATTCTCATATTTAATATCGATAACACTTTTTATATAAGCGCTCTATTCCATTGCGGTTTCCTTAACTTACAACTCGGGCACAGTTTCATCGAATATATGCCATTCTATCATGAATATATGTCAGTCCAGAAATCATCTTTACAAAAAATTATGAATATTGAAAGTAAGATATTCCCACATCTCAAATTTCAACAGATATGGAATAACTTTCTAAAAAACTCAAATTCAACTGCTTTCTCTAACGAAATTATTAAACTTACTAACAATAAAATTTTAAAAGCTAATAAACACATATTATCTACTTTCAATAAACAAATGAATGTCTTGATTACTCTATTAGAAGACATAGATGAAATATCTTCAAGTAGTCTTGATCCAACTATATCAAAATTATACATAAAAATAGTCGATAATCTTAAAAATATTATTTATAACAATAGCATCAAAAAATTTAATAAATATCAAAAAAATTTCAAAAATATCTCCCAAATATATCTAAATGATAAATATATACAAAATATTCTCGTTAAAATTCACTCACACAAATCTGTCATCCATAATATTAATCTAATTATTAGTGATGTGAATTGTTTAAATGTTGTAAAAGGTCCGTCTGATATAGTTGCTGTAATAAATCATAATTTATTTTTAAATAAGTGTCATAATCTGGTTTCACAAAATAATATTATAGATATAGCAGACTATAACAATAAAATACATGAGATATGTCATTCTGCAAAATTATATGAATCGTATTTGTGTTTATCAAAAAATTCAACGGTTTTGAGTGATAAATATGATGAAGCATTATTATTACAAATTTTAAAAAAATATATGAAAACAGATTTTAAACCACATAACCCATTGGTTGATTCATATTACACCCTGCAAGTTTTTATTTTTTTTAATCTTATAAATAAATAAATATTATCTTATATTATAATAATCTCATGAATATATTCATTTTAATCATTATTGTTGTTGTATCCTATATCATCTTTTCAAGAATAAATTATGACGTTAAAGAACACTATTATGGTGGTAGTGGTAGTAGTTCATATAATGGTGGCTCTGCTAGTGGTTGCTCCTATATCGGTACTGGTAGAACTAATTTATTAGGTCCAACTATTAATGGACTCGATCATCAAGACGATGCATTTCAAACAAATTACGCTCAAAATATTGATCCTTATTCATTAGACGTTCAAGATGGGAATATAATTATGGTACCATATAACAATAATACATTCAATACATTCAATGAAAATAATGTTCGTGAATCATTAATGTTTGCATCTTTAAGAGAAATTTTAAGAAACGTCAAAAGCAAATTAAATTCTAAGGATCAGACAAAAACAAACTATGGATCAAATGATGTTTTTAGAATAGACGTTTTTAAATTAAATAACTCAAATGTCATAGTTAATACTCCTATATTTAAACCAATTATTAGTACAATCATCGATTCTATTAATACTATGAATAATACTCTAAGTATAAAACAAACTAATATCAATAAATACATCGTCATCTTTAATAAAGAACAAAACTTATATATTGTTGATTCATTGATTGATATTCAGGTGTCTCATCCATTAGATAATTTATTTACTAATAAAATTAATGTGGAAGCAATCAAAGATGATCCTTATACAGTTTCACAGTATCAAGATAAGAATTCGAAGATGCGCCCAAACAACACATTACCTCTACAATTAATTATAAAATTCACAGTCAAACCGTCAAAGAATGGAAATATCAATGATAACATAATATATGTGAATGATTTATCAGTTATTCAAAAACAATAATTATATTATAATAAATTATTATCTTAATATTAAATATATGAGTTTTTGTATAGTCAAAGCAACTATTCTCTATTTTTTATTGGTGTCGATGGTTCTATATATCAAACCAGCACAGTTTTATTATGATACAGATAAAACTAAACTCAAACCATGGAACCTTTTTTTACATACCAAAAATATTCATGACTGTAACAATTTATTTGTTGTTATTATTATTATTGCTCTATTGTCTGTTATTATGTCTCGTTAAAACGGACCAATTAATTTATTTTTCATACCATTATTTTTCTCCAATTTCATCTTTGAAATATCTATTTTCAAAGAATTAATATGTTGTGTTTGAGATGCATGTGCTGATTCAATTGATATCAGTTTATTTTTAATTGTTAATATTTCAGATCTCAACATATTTAATTCTTCTGATAATTTTTCATTATCAATTGTTAATTTATTATTAATATTTATTAAATTATCAGTTGTTTTGGCTTGAAGTTGAACTTTATTATTTTTTTGTAGTCTATTTGTTATGTCACTCACCATTCTCGGAATAATTATACTAATTCTCCTATTTATTATTTCTTCTATTTTATCATTCATTACTTTCTCAATCTCGATATTTATTTGTTCTTCACTCGATAATAAATCCATCACACTATCAATTTTGGTATTTTTGGTGTTTGTGACATCTTGTAAAGTATCCACATACTCATAATATGAAATATTTGGATCAAACCTGACAGATTTTTTTGATTGATTGGAATTTTTATTGTCTTCTACATCTTCTACATCATCTACATCATCTACATTATCTGCATTATCTTTTGAATTATCAACACTATTTAATGATGTTTTAATATGTTCTATTAATTCATGTGTAAATTGTGAATTATCATCTTTAAATAAAATTGTTAGTCCTTCAATTGCTTCATTAATTGGTCTATCATTATTTTCTTTCAAATAATTTTCAATAGTTTGAATAATATTATTTTGTGTATTATGGACGTCATCATCGATCATAAAGAGTAATATAATATAATATAAAATAATTAACGTTATTATTTTATAATATTTTTAAGTGTTCTTTTTTTTTTTAGTTTGGACTTCCTTTAATACTGTTTGTAATATATCTTTGCCTGTTGGAACAAAATTGTCTTCAGACACTCTATTTTGTTTTGGTCTCAATTTATTGAAAAATGGATGAGTTGTTAGGATCTCTGCTGGTGTTGTATATTCAATATCACATAACAGTCGTCCTCTTTCATTAATTAAAGATGATTTAACTAATTCTGGTGGTACGATGCTATCAAAGAAGTCAAAAACTTGTGTCGGAACTTGGGCGCATTCACGGAACTGTTGAATGAAACCAGGGTTTT
>Ga0114973_10002879_pt1 | contig 12355 bp, 18 predicted proteins | sample M_140807_MF_Meta_FD_87025 | JGI IMG/M metagenome (GOLD analysis project Ga0114973, IMG submission 87025) | Freshwater microbial communities from Lake Montjoie, Canada to study carbon cycling - M_140807_MF_MetaG | ecosystem: Environmental > Aquatic > Freshwater > Lake | place: Lake Montjoie... | reverse complement strand
CCAGCCATATACATACGGCTAGAAGTAAGTCCCTCAGTAAGTACAGCACGAGCTTGCTCCTTGGCAACCCCTGATTCGATTGCCCATGCATATGCTGCTCTTGCTGCTTCGATAACATCGGATTGATAGATCTGCCAATCATTTTGAATGAACGGGTCGTCTGTCTCAATCGAGTTCTGTCGATTTTTTGTGTCTTGTAGACGGGCTTCACGGGTAACGAACCCCAAGTCTTGTGTTGGATCTGCATAGCGTTGACTAAACTCCTGAAAGCTAAATGAGCGATGACGGAGAACTTGCCTAGCAATATCACGAGTCGTGTTAATCTCCATCACAATATGGACCATCTCAAACGGAGACCAGTGCTTATGTTTAGCAAGATAGCGAAGAAGTTTAGGAGCTGTATCTACGTTATTTTGATTCGAAGGATTCGAAACACGAGCAACATAAGCAATGAATTCATCAACAGTTAGCATTTTACCAACATGAGAATCATTCTCAAATGTACTAATAGTTGGCTGTGTAACAGCAATAATTCTAGCAGTATTCATTAGTTTCTTCCTTCCCAATATTCTCTGTTATGATAGTCTAAGTCTGGTAAAGTAATAGTCTTTGTTTTTAAATCCTCAAGCTCACGTTTTAGCTCATAGTTTTCAACTACAAGATCATCAACCATTTTATTTAATGACATGACTTCGTTTTCAAGAATATTAATATAAGTTTCATTTCTACTATATCTAGACATGCTTCTTACTCAAAATCTCACGAGCTTCATCATGAGCAAAGTAATAAGTAATAGCAATCTTCATCGCATCACGATAACGAATGTTATCTGACAAATCTTCAATCTGATATTCTTTGAGACCACTAGTCTTATGCTCTTTCTTTAGAACTTTAATATCTCTGCACAGAGAACGATAGTCCTCTACGAGAATCTGCTTAAAAATAGTATCAAGAGTATCTGCTTGTAATTCAATAGTATATTTCATTTTTTCAATCCCATAAGTTGTGATAGTATTTTGCAAAAAGTCTACGACCATTGTCACGGCGTGCCCAAGCTGCTTTCAAAGCGTCCTGATCTACTGTAAAAGTATCATTAGGACCATGCTTCATCTCTGATAGACCGTTCTCTTGTTTTTCCCAAAGAATATCATGTTCTCCAGAATTAAAACGATCTTCCCAATTATCATCAAGAGTACATTCAAAAGCATGAAGCATCTCACCAAGAACCCAGTCCCAACGATCATGAATCTTGTAGTCAGGGTCCCACTTCTTAGGCTCCCCATTAGTACCAAGATTAATACGATTGGGATCTGGGTGAAGATGCTCAGGAACATCCTCAGCATCTATATAAGGTGAGCCATGCTTAGTAGCACGAAGCTGTTTAAGCATTGGAACAATAATAAGAGCAAGAGTATGATCCATACTCCAAGTATCATACTTATCAATCTTAATACTGATCTTACGAGTTTTCTTATTTTCAATCCAAAGCAAAAACTTATAAAGTAGAGTATTAGGAAGATCGTCTCCCTTATTCCAGCTATAAACATCCCCTACCTGATGTTTAGTAGGAGCTACGCCATGTGCTAGCCAATGACCAAAATCATGAACCCAATCAGGCTTACCTTTAATACTATACTCGTCCTCAACCTCACGAACCCAAAAGCAAAGAGCTTCTGCAAGTTGATAAGGTCCAAACCAATTTCTATAAGGTCCAATTTTAATTTTCATTTTAAACTTCCACTATAAGATTAGAGTTAAAAGCGCCATGCTCTGTTGGATAACCGAGAGGGTTACAAACCACTCGACAGTCACCGATTTGATAGTCAAAACAATTATGTACATGACCATGAATCCAAAGTTTAATCTTTGGCTGATCTAGAATGAAGTTGTCAAGATCAGAACAATAACCTCCATTACCAACTTGATCATGTCTATAACGCTCATGAATACTAGCACGACTGGGAGCATGATGACCAAGAACAACTACGTCACCGTCCCAAGTCTCCGCTGCAAGTTTAATCGTTTCAACAGCACGGTTATAAGCATTAAAGGTATCCTCTGGACGTAGCTTATGATAAACTCCACCACGCTCAATAGTAATAGTATGATAATCATTCATCACACTTTTAAGATGATACATAGTAATAGGATCAGCATTGTTTAAGCTACTCCAAAGAGTAGTTCCCACAATGCGAGTCTTACCAAAATTAAGCCAGCTATCATCCATAAGAATAATATTATCCCAAGGATCTAGAGCTTCACGAAGATGAGTAGCAGTTAGATTCCAACGACCACTATAGTGTTCATGATTTCCCATAATATATAGAACCGTATCAAACTCTTTAGAAACTTGATCAAAAAACTTACGATACTTTCTACTTCTCTCATTATTCTTGTAGAAGTCTCTAGCCAAGCAGATATCACCTGCTAGACAGAGAATATCTGCTCCAGCATTGTCAATTCTAACAGTAGATCCAAACTCTAAGTGAAGATCACTTATAATCTGAAGTTTCATGGAATTAGTTCCTCTATTGATCGTGGGGTGTAATTTTGTACTTCTACACAACAATTAATATACTGCGAATCAGGGCTTGGATTCTGATGAATATGACCATGTAGGTTATATTGAACTTTGTGCAGTGCGCTTTCATGAACAGGCACATGAGTTAGCACACAACTAAACTCTTTAAATACTCGCCACATAAGTATCTTCTCAAAAGAATTTTGAAGATATGACGCTTTACCATTATCATGATTACCAAGAATCAAACGCTTACGACCGCGTAGGCGTTTTAGAACTTTATGACCGTGCTCAAAGTATACGTCACCAAGATGGTAAATAATATCTTGATCTCGAACTACCGAGTTCCAGCGATCTACCATCTGCTCATCCATGTCTTCAACATTAGAGAACTGAGGACGAATCAAAGCTCCATCGCTACCAGTAAACTTAAGTATATTGGAGTGACCAAAATGAGTATCACTTACAATGAATATATTTCGCATCGGTCATCCTTTCAATTTATATCTTATAATAACAAAAAAACCACCTGCAAGCAAGTGGTTTTTTATATAGGATTCTAATCCTTAGTGGATTAAGCCGTCTCAGCAAACTGTATAGCTAGATCCAAAGCTTTATGTTTACGAGTACGGTTAGTACCAAACCAAGCAGAGGTCAAACGAGTATCCGCTGAACGACCCATAGTATGATCTGTCATATGAGTAACAGCATTAAATGCTTGCCACCAGCTACCTGCTGCAAGATCATGACCTGGTTGCTCTAGAAGAACTTCCATTGCGAACTTAGAGTTCTTGGAATCTTCATCTGTAGTTCCAGTATTAGGAAATACTTTATTAAAATACTGTTGAACCTGAGCTTCTTTATACATCTTAGAAGCAAGAAAAATACCGGCTTCTTTATATTGATCGAAACTCTTTCTAGCTAGACCAAGCATTTCAATAACATATGCTTCGTCCCACTGCTGATTATGATTTACAGTAATACGCTTCTTAGACTCAGAACGTAGCGCAAAATCACAAGTATTTTGACACACAACTCGAATAGCTGTAGAACGAACTTCAATAGCCTTTCCACGCTGATGTGGGTTTACAAAAAGCAGATAAGGTTCAATAACATCATTCTTTGTAATCTCAAAAGTATCGTGAATCTTAGCTAGACCCCAAACAATTTGTCCGCCCTTCAAGGAACCTGCGGTATGCATCTCCATATCACCGCGCTTGACGAAACCGTCGAACAGATTGAACGCATCACGATTCTGAAGAGGCTTCCAGTTAGGACCAACAATATCCATAAGTTTACCATCAGTTGCACGGATTAGTGCAAACTTATCTTCAACTTCAAGCTCATCACCTTGTCCACGATCATAGAACAAGGGAGTCTTTTCAACTTCCCAATCAATACCTGCGGCAACCAACATCTGTTCAACAGAAAGATCATTAGATACCTTAGTTCCAAGACCGTGCCAAGGAACTTGGCCTGCGTACGCCATTGTTTCAACTTCATGTGCCATAATTTATCTCCCTCAATCTTTAATAAGTATATCAAAAAAATAAGCGAGAAACAAGGAGTTTCTCGCTTTAAATTAGTGTATAGTACAATTTGGCTGAGGGACAGGGACTCGAACCCCGATAGACAGATTCAAAGTCTGTAGTCCTACCATTAGACGATCCCTCACCATTCTCCGAAGTATTCTTCTTCTCGATTAGCATACTGCCTAGCAATATACCAAGCTTCGGATTCTGTGTATTTAGGAATCTGATTTTCTCTATACTGTTGATGCAGAGAGTCCTTCATAGGATCTTCATCATTATCAATCACCCCATAAAAAAGAGAGGTTCCTCTTTTATCAATCTGAATAGTAATCTTAACTATTCGCTTAAGTTTGACATAGGGTTCATAGGCTTCTACTTCTCTAACCCAAAGATACCCATCATAAGTTAAATCAATGTTCTTATAACGCTTACGAACACGAGGAACTACAAAAGTGTGACCTACATCATATTTAGTGTTAATATCCATAATACCCTCATAAAAATGGCGACCTCTGAGAGATTCGAACTCCCGACCCACGGAGTAGAAATCCGTTGCTCTATCCAGCTGAGCTAAGAGGCCTTAATCTTTAATAAGTATATCAAAACTATAACTATCTGAGAAGAGTTTTTATTATTTCTTTTCACCAATTAGTTGTAGTAAACTCACAAATATATTGATAAAGTCAAGATAAAGATTCAAAGCACCAAGTACCCCAACCTTCTCTCTCTCATCACCATAAGAGTTATCATAATGCTCTTTAATCTGCTGAGTATCATAAGCTGTAAGAGCAGTAAATATTAGAACAGCAATACAACTGATTGCAAAAGCAAAAGCTGAACTTTGGAGAAATATATTAACAAGACTAGCAATACATAGACCTAGAGCACCCATTACAAGAAATGAGCCAAACTTTGTTAAGTCTCTTTTAGTTATATACCCATAAAGAGAAGCTGATCCAAAAGTAGCTGCGCTAATAAAAAATACCTGAACAATACTTCCTAGTTTATAAATTGCAAAGATCGAACTAAGACTCAACCCCATAACTGCTGCAAAAGCGAATAGAAAAAGCTTAGCAGCATAAGGACTCATCTTATCTATAAGACCCATAAGTAGTAAGCTCATACCTAGTGGAGCAAAAATTGCTACCCACTTAAAAGGAGTTCCCCAAATAAAAGACATAGCTTCTGGAGACATAGAAACTCCAAGAGAAACAAGACCACTAATTGCTAATGCAAGGGTCATATAGTTGTACACTTGGAGCATAAATTTTCTTAGTCCAAGGTCATAAGTAACAGCATTTAAAGAATTATAAGTAGTTTCATTATACATTTATTACCTCCTATAAATAATGGCGGAGAGTGAGAGATTCGAACTCTCGGTAAGCTTTCACCTACGTCTCGTTAGCAGTGAGGTGCCTTAAGCCGCTCGGCCAACTCTCCTAATAAGTCTCCAACCCGGAAGTTGGAGGTGCCAGACGACGTATCGTACAGGCGAGGAATTATATATGGGTGTAGTTCTCCACTACTTGCCTGCTGTCCCATTCCAGCGCCCTCTGTCCTACGAAACTATAGTGGTTATTTATAGTTCCAGAGGCATAACCGTTTTCAGAACTTGTATAACCACTACAAATTTTAACCTGAATAACTAATTATGGTTCCCGATTATAAAGTATTATGAGCAAAAACTCTACGAAAATAATCTATACCATATAAAATTTTATTATCTACATAATAATTAATATCTTCTAATGATCTAATTTTTCTAGTTAAAATATTACTTTTAAATTTTTTATAAGAAAAATTATTAACAGTTTTTATAGTCAAGCTTTCATGTAATAAATCAGCTAAAATTTCTAAATTAGGTATAGAAAGATGGTTATATCTAGGATCTCTACCATAAGAAGCAGGGGTTAGATTATGAAAAGTTATACCTTCCCCAAATTCATTCTCAGATATATCCCATAAAGTTATATCAGGTACTAGAAAATTATCAATATTTAATCCTATAAAATTATTGATTCTATTCATAGATAGTACTAGTACAGTACTATTAGGATTATTTCTAGCATAAGCAGATAGCATATGTAGATATGCTACAGTATTTATATTAATAATATTTTCGTCTCTATTAGTTAGATACCAATTAATATAATTAACATTAGAATTATACCAAGTATCTTTTAATTTTATATTTCTAATAAAATTAGAAGCGGTATGCGGTTTTGTTAATTGATAATTTAAATGAAGTCTTCCGGGTGAAGTGATTATAAATATAATAATATCATTAGATTTTAAATAATTAGACTTAACATCTTCAGAAAATAAACCTATAGAATATTCTATACTACTACCTGCTATAGCTTTATTATAAGTAGGTAACAATAATTTATTTGATAATATATCTACCCATGATATATAATTGTTATTATTAAGTAAAGGAGCAGCAAAACTGTCACCGTAAACTACCAGTTTTTTATCAGACAATAGATCTCCTAATGGTCGGTGATGCAGGATTCGAACCTGCGACCCTCTGCTCCCAAAGCAGATGCGCTACCAGACTGCGCTAATCACCGTTATTGGTGCCGAAGATTAGAATCTAACTAATTTATTTCCCTTATGAGGGGAACACGATATACATTACCGTCCCATCGGCTTTATTTGGTGGGGGAGGTAGGATTCGAACCTACTTACCCAAAAGAACGAATTTACAGTCCGCCGCCACTCGCCGTCGTAGCCGCTCCCCCAATATTTATGCTCTAATTGTTACTGTTCCTTCCCAAGGACCAAGAAATTCTAACCAATTCTCATGATCTACAGTAATCGGAAATTTTTTTCTATTTGAAAGAAGCTGATAATACGTAGGTTTAAAGGGTTTAAGTCTAGGAAGCCAACGACCTACTGGAGCTTTATCACCTTTCAACCCATTACAATGCGTACAAGAAGAAACAATATTCTCCCAATGAGATAATCCACCTAAACGCCTAGGAATAACATGATCATATGTTACCTCATTAATAGTTAAAGGCTTCTCACAATAAGCACATACTCCATGGTCTCTATAAAAAAGAGAGTCCCGTCTAAGTTTTACAACTTCTTTAATTTTAATCTGTTGGTTTCTTGCAATAACTGAAGGCCAATTCATATTTACTGAAGGAGATTGAATCTTTCTATCGTAGGAGAATACTGGATGACAAGTCCCATTAAAAACTCTAGTTACCGCATCCTCAACACAGATAGTATGAATAGGAATCAACGATATTGGCATATAGTTGGAATTAAGAACTAAACATCTTAATCCTATCATAATTCTCTCCTTTTTCAAGTATTATTAATAATACCAAAATTTTAAATATTTGTCTATAATAAAACGTATATTGTTGGTACTACCTCTTGGATTCGAACCAAGTCTTCAAGTACCACAAACTTGCGTGCTGACCTACAACACTAAGGTAGCATGGTGCCCACACGACGACTCGAACGCCGGACCTACTGATTACTAGTCAGTTGCTCTACCGCCTGAGCTATGGGGGCTATTAGTGTATAAAAAAAGATAAAAAAGTCATTACAATAATTGGCATCCAAAATACAAAAGTAATTATTTTTGCCAATTCAAAAGCTGACTCTGCTTTTCTAAAAATTCTTGAAGCAGTCATGGTATTCCTTTTCGAGTTCTATTTTTAGTTTATAATATAGAGACTCGATCTCGTCATAGTTTATAAAAATTTTCTTATAATTATAATTTGTTTCAACGTTGTTAATTTTTACGTTAGAATAATTATTTTTTATATACAAAGGTATACTATCATAATATAAATCATTATAAGGTATATTTAAATTTAATAAATATTTTTTTATTATATTAATTAGTAGTTCCGAATATACATGCCATTTTAAAAATTTATAATGTTTTGAATTTTCTAAAGAAAAAGTCATAGAAGGAATAGTATCTTCTAAATCATTAGTTGAATAGTATGTAAATTTTCCTAAATAATCTGCTATTATATAGCTACAAATATAATCTACAATAGAATTTCTATGAGTAAAATATATTTTATCATATTGAGAAAACTTCATCAAATCTAAATTAACTATAGAATCACAAGTTTTTAAGTTAGGAATGAGATGAGTGGGGTGAAATCTAATCACACCTTTTTTTTCTAAAAAATTATTAGATAAAAAATTATCCATATCATATCTATAATCATTGATATCTTGACCAATAATAGGTATTTTATGATAAAGAGATATAGTTGATAATAGTATGCTACTTCTAGATCTAGGCATACTTATTAAACAAATTTTCATATATTTAAAGTTTTTCTTATATTAGTAGCACTAATAGCTGTTATTGACTCATCAAAAGTTTCTTCACCACTGGTATATCCAACACCTCGTCCCCAACCAATATGTACAATATTTGGAACAACTTGTATCTCATACTTACCTTGATATAGCGGATCAAGATCTCTGCGGATAAAACGCTTTACCTGTTCAATCTCAAAAGGGTTTGACCCTTGCCATCCTTGTACATCACGAACTTGGATAATAACTTGTCCAGTACGATCTAGTAGTCTTTTAAACAATGCACGATGACCATCGTGCCACGGTTGCCAACGTCCCAACATCTGTACAGTTTCTTTACGCCAATCAAAAATTGGACGTCGGCGATTAGCTTTGATGTGATCCCAAATAAAAGCCGCCCATTTAATGGCATTTTGTTCAGGTATGCGGAAGTCATACAGATCAGGTTCAATAAATGCTTTATTAGTATCTTCGTAGCGTCCACGATCAATCGTGTCAACCCATACAACCCAATCAGCTTTAAAATTGTTACGCATCTCAACCAGTGGAGCAACAAAATCAGCAATAACAAAATCCATTGTACTTCTGTCGGCTAATTCTCGCATACGTATACTTTGACGTATACGACCACTTTCACTAAAATCCCAATCATTGTACTTTTGACGAATAACGTCAGCATTAAACCAATCTATAGTATGAAATTCATTTTCTATACGTTTCTTTAATTCTTGAGCAAGTGTAGTTTTACCCGCCCCCGGCAGTCCCATGATTAATATTTTACTCTTCATATATACCCTTTTGGTGCGTCTGGAGAGACTCGAACTCCCATGCCGAAGCACTAGTTCCTAAGACTAGCGTGTCTACCATTTCACCACAGACGCATAATATTGGAGCGGGGTAGGAGAATCGAACTCCTTTGACTAGCTTGGAAGGCTAGGACACAACCAATATGACAACCCCGCGTTATTCTAAATCAATCTGCTCAGCTTTAAAAGTTAACTCTTTAAGAGTTGGCTTTTTAAACCACTTACGGGGATTACCGCAAGAAACACATGAACAGTTTTTTAAATGATCTGCAAGAATTACTGGATTTTTCATCCAAGGATATACTTGCTTAGCTTTAACTTTCATTAAAGCTTTTTTAGCTCTACGTTCTGATCTACTATGCATACTAGCCTCCTTTTGGAGCGGGCGATGGGGGTCGAACCCACGACATCAACCTTGGCAAGGTTGCGCTCTACCATTGAGCTACACCCGCTTAAGATGCCATATTTATATAATAACAAAAATAAGACTAGTTTGCAAGAATTTTTTTACTGATAAAAAGTACCTATACGTTCTACATAGTTTTCTGCACAAGACTCAGCATAATGTATGCTTTTATCTTTTAGAGGAATTACTTCTATCAAAATATTATCATGATATAGTTTAATTTCAAACTGGTTATTAATATCATGAATCTCCGCTTTACGATTATCTTTCTTATAAGTGTCAACTAACATGATGATTACCTCTATAATTTGGCGTCCCGAGAAGGAGTCGAACCCTCAACCTTCGGTTCCGTAGACCGACGCTCTAATCCAGTTGAGCTACCGAGACTTAATTTTCTTTCCATATAAAAGAGCGGCGGCGCCTATTGCACTACCAGCATCTCCTGGATTTTCAGGAACATATATAATATATGTTTTTTTAATCATTTTGTCAACAAATGTTTTATTAAAAGCTACACCACCAGAAAAACAATTATTACCTTTTTTAAAGAAAAGTTCTAAGTAAGTTTCTAAAGTAAATTGAGCATTATAGGCTATATCTTTTTTAGAATAATACGGATACATACCCAAACAACCACGATGATTATTACGATAAACTAGTTGATTAAGTAACATTTTTTGTAAATCTGCATTAAAAATACCTTTTTCAGCAAATTCAATTAATTTATTTTCTTCTGAGTTAGGTTTAAGACCTATAAGTTGAGTTATAGAACTATAAAATAACCCTATACTAAAAGGATAAGATCTATTATTAGTTTTTTCATACATTGCACTACCATATGCATCATAAGATGCTTTCCAAGTAGTTAGTGTATCCCATTCACCTATAGAATCTGCTACTACAATATTTGCAGAGTCGTAGGGAGATTGTTGAAAAGCGTTAGCAGCATGACATAAATGATGATAAAAGTAGTACTTTGGTTTAAGCTTAAGTTTTAAAGGTTTAAAAGCTGTTTTATACTGTCCAGCATAAAATTGTCGAATACGTTTTAAAAACGGTTTTTCAAAAAAAGCTATATTGTCTGTAGTTACTATAGATGGATCAAATCCTTTTGGATAGAAATCATATAAACCATTTTCATCAATGATAGCTAAAGATTCTGTATGAAAACCTTGTGTAAATCCTACATAACTATTCTTCATAAATATAAGGATCTTGTTTACGGAGGTCCATAAGGTCACTAATATGACCTCTACCTGTAACTCTATAATAAAACTTTACGAGCCAAAATTTAAATTCTAAAAACCATGCCATTTTTTAATACCTTTATTTGGAGGGGAAGATGGGAATCGAACCCACATAAAAAGGTTTTGCAGACCTTAGCCTAACCGTTCGGCGACACTACCCCATTAATTCCAATGCTTAATAACTCCGGCTACAATAAAACAATTAGTTAAAAAATAACTAATAAGAATAACTGTTCTAATGATGGCAACTTTATCAGATTCCTGAGAGTTTTGACTTGCTTTTTCTCCTAAAGCTTTAGCCCATATTCTCCACATTATATATCATCTTTCATGGCTGGGGATCAAGGGTTCGAACCTCAGATAACGGAGTCAGAGTCCGCTGTTATACCACTTAACTAATCCCCAATAATGGCGATCTTGAAGGGGATCGAACCCTCATCTCCCGATAGACAGTCGGGAATAATAACCACTATACTACAAGACCTAAATTGTGCCGGATGACGGGATTGAACTGTCGACCTACCGCTTACAAGGCGGTTGCTCTACCACTGAGCTAATCCGGCTACATTTTATTAATTATGCTTTAGGTAGACATACTCTCATATTCCTATTACCGCTATCATCGGTAGGCTTACAAGTAGACATGTCATAGGTCTTAGACATTCTAGTATTGTCAGCTACACCTACAGTTAGGATACCAAATAGTGCTATTAGTGCGATAGGCATTTTACTTTTCCATTTCTTTTTTGTGATAGTGGGAGCTAACCATGGCTCCCTGCGAGTCTATTTATGGCGACTACCCCAATAGTGGCTCCGGTGGTAGGAATCGAACCTACGACATTCTGATTAACAGTCAGACGCAACTACCTACTGTGCTACACCGAAACATTAGTTAGAACTTATAATTGAAACCTGCTGCAAGGATATTATCCTCACGAACGCGATCAAAGTCAGCTACGTAACGGTAGCGAAGATCTGCCTCAAAGTTCTTTGCAACATCATAACGTATGCCTCCGCCTACATTAAAGATATACTCATCATTTAGTTTATTCATGCGATAACCTGCGCCGACTAGAGCATAGGGTGTTACAGGACCAAACTTATACTGAGCAACTCCATTTGTTGCAACTAGGTGAGTAGGCTTTTTATGGCCTGATACTGTAATAGCTTCGTGATTATAATCATAAGCTACTTCAGTACGGAACAAGCTATTAAACTCGTATCCACCTCTTACACCTAGGTTGTTGATCTTAGACCAATCAAGGGTGCTATCTGTAGTAAAAGAACCTCCCGATACACCAACAAAAAAGGGTGTAGAAGAAGCGCTAGCTACAGTAGCTGGTGCCTTAGGCTGTGACTTACTAGGTAAGTCTGTTGCATATGCAACAGTTGACATGGCCATAAGAGCAACCACGGACTTTGTAAAAGTCTTCATTGTGTTTTCCTTCCTTTGAATAAAGAATCTTTAATAAGATTCTATGACAATGATACTAAAAAATTTAGCATCTGTCAATAAAAAATTGGTACTCCGTAGGGGATTT
>Ga0114973_10002878_pt1 | contig 12357 bp, 27 predicted proteins | sample M_140807_MF_Meta_FD_87025 | JGI IMG/M metagenome (GOLD analysis project Ga0114973, IMG submission 87025) | Freshwater microbial communities from Lake Montjoie, Canada to study carbon cycling - M_140807_MF_MetaG | ecosystem: Environmental > Aquatic > Freshwater > Lake | place: Lake Montjoie... | reverse complement strand
CGGGCGTTAGCTTCGGCGTTCCAACCTTTAGAGCGCGGGCCAACAAACATTCCCAAAGCATTAGCAGGCGCACCGCGTGATGCACTCATGCCGCCGCCCATCATGTTCAAGGCTACGTTTGCAGCTTCTTGGGGAGCGTTAAACTTAGAACGAACTTCACCGTAGTCGTCCGTGTAAGTTTCCATTGACCTAGCAGGCGCTGTGATTGCGTTGACTGCCCCTGCCAATACGCCGGGCAAGGCTAACTCGCGCTTGTTCATTACCGAGCCGGGCATCGTGTCGCGGAATGGCAAGAATGTTGCCCTGTTTTCCATTGGCAACTCTTCGCCTGACCAAGACGGGGAAGCCAAAGCCGTTGCAAGCCGATTACGAGACTTTTCCCCTTGCGCCGCTAGGTTAGGGTTCATCCTTGCCGGTTGCTGTGCTTGCTGATACTCAAGCGCCGCCGCTAGACGTTCTTGTTCAGTCACGATTACGCTCCGAGATAGCGCGAGCCTTTGCCTGTGCGTCCTCTTTACTTGACGCGCCCCATGCCTTCAGAGCAAGCGCCAGACGGGTAAGATCGCCATTAGGCTTTTGCATCGGCCCCGGCATATTGCCCATCCTCGCTAGAAACGAAGCGCGGCGCGGGTTATCGCCAGCCTTCACGGGAGCCTTTAGCGTACCGCCGGTCTCGGCTTTGTAAGACGCTCGGCCCTTGGCGTTCAGCCCGCCCGCAGGGTTCTTGCCTTCTTTGCGTGTCCACGCTGCGCTCATTTTGTGAATATCACATCCCTGTTGACCCGGTCAGCAATCTTGTAGCCCATGCTATCTGGGACAGCCCATCCGCTACGATATTGCATAGGCCACCCGAGTTTGCTCCCAAGGCCGAGGCTTGCCGTGAAACGCCACGATCTTGTCATTGGGCTTTAGGCCAACAGTTAGAACATCAGCCTTAAACGACACGATGCCTTGCGTGATGTCCTGCCAGTAAGTAACGTTTTTATCCCGCAGCGCCCATTCGATGTATATCTGATCCCCGCCGTCACAGTATCGATCACCGTCAAGGAACTGGTCGTAAAGCTCAATGTGCGGTTTCGACCAGTACATGAGGCTCGACTGCATAGCGTTCGGGTTTGTCTTACCCCGATAGAAATCGCGCAGAATGACGAAATCGTGGCCCTTGGCTGCGTCAAGGATCTCAAGGCAGTCACCCACCAGAATTGTGTCCAGGTCCATGTACAACGCGCTGGGCAGGCGGAATAACTCGACCTTCGACCACCAGCCAGCCCAATCGTTGACCAGCGGGATCGTCGCGCAGTCCAGATCCATGTCGGTGAGGCAGACGAAATCCTCGCCGGGTAGGAATTTGGCACATTGAGCCTGAAGCGCGTAAACGTGCTTCGGCTCGTAGTCGCCACCAGACTTTAGGACGCAGGCAATCACACGCTGAATATCCCGACAGCCATCACCTCGACACCCGCGCCGGTCGTGACTTTCCACGCGCCATCAGCCGATACAGCATTGACCTCGACGTTGTACACGCCGATGCCAGAGCCGGGGCTTGCGGGACAGACCGTATGCGTCAGGATGCCCGTGCCAGAGCCGTCAACGAGAACAACGTTGCCCGTGGCGGCTGTGCTGACCGTGCAGATCAGCCTGTGGATGTAGTCGCCTTTTGCGCCCGTTGTGCCAAGTACTTGCGCGGTCTGCGAGGCTGCAACGTGCTCATATTGATATCGGTACGGATACGAAACGCCGCTCATAGTCGCTTCCTTTGATTAGATTGCTGATGGGTCGCCCACATATCGTTCAGGGTCACTTCGTTTTCAGGGCCGACGATTAAGGGTTTGATCCTGTCGGGTGCTTTCGTCGCAGGCTCTTTGCGCCAGACGATTGAGAGCATCCGCAGAGCATCTGCCGGGTGGCTCGTCCAATCGTGCCGAGGGGTCTGCCTAAACGCTTTCTTGTCTTCGTCGTATTCGCGCTGATACTGGCGCAGAGCTTCCATGCCTTCGTCGCATTTCTCAGCGTCGAACCATGTCATCGGCAGCATCTGGCGCACGGCTTGGATGCCGTCCTGAACCGACAGATCCGGGACGATTGCGAGGTTGTTAATGCCCAAGTGTTCAGCCATCTGCTCGATGATCGACTTGCCGCCCGAAGCTAGGGTCTTGGCTCTGGCATCATGCGGGAGATAATGCTTGCCGTATCGGTAGGGCTTCGCTTTAATGACTGCGGCGAGTTCGTTGATATTCGCCCCGCTTACGGCGTAATAGTCGATAACGTGGATTTCGCCCCGGATTACTTGGTAAAACCAAATCGCCGTATCGTCGCGGTATCCCAAGTCCCAGGCGGTGTGGACGGGTACTTCGGGCTGATAGTCCACTTGGGTGATGCGGCCTTCTTCTGCGGCCTCGCGCATTTCAACCCCGAAAAACGCGCCTTGGATTGAGGCCTCAAATGAGCATTCGTACTCTTGATCGTACTGATCCTTGGAAAGCTGCGCCTTCGCTGCTGCTAGTTCACCAACCGGAAGCAGACCCGACTTGCTGGCGGGTAGCTCAAGCAGGAACCATTCGTCCTTGAGCTTGCTGGCGGTGGATCTAATGTCCCAGAACTGGTTTTTGCCACGAGGTGTTCCTCCAAACACGCAAAACCCCTGTTTATCTGAAAGTGCTGGACGAATTACAGAACCAAACACGCTAGGCTTAAAGTCTCCAAATTCATCTAAGTAAATGCCGCTGAATCCCAATCCCCGGATCGCGTCTGCGTTATCCGCTCCGAACAGCCGGATCTTGGCCCCGTTGATGAGCGTCACGGTTAGCTCTGCCTCGTTAGAGTCGGCTGAAATGGGCTGCGCGTAGTGCTTGAGATAGTCCCAGACGACCGACTTAGCCTGGCTGCGGAACGGGGCAACGTAGCCGTACAACGGCATTGAATCTTTTGACATAACCGCAGCGCGGATGATGTCGTTGATTGCTGCGACCGTCTTGCCAGCCCTACGGTGCGCGACAAGACACGCCCAGCGGTGCGTTCTGTTGTGGAAGGGCATGAACGCTTTGCGTGGCGCATAGGGTAGGATTATTTCTCGGACTGCCATGTGATCTTGAGTTCTTGCGGGCCACCGTCAGCGCCCGTTACTTCAGTTCTGGCGAGCTTTGGAACGTGATACTCAAGCAAGTCTGAAAAACACTTAAACGCCGCCGCTGGCCCTTGGTCTGCTGCTATCTCATCCAACCAACCCTGAAGCCTGTCAGCATTGCCGTCAACGAAACGGGAAATGGCTTCCCTAGCGTTCTTCGTGTCTTTGTTTGGAGCACCTTTTCTTGAGCCTCCACCTGTTTTTAACCCTTTTGCCATCGCAGTTATCGCTCTGTGCGATCCGGCATCTGTTTCATGGCTTTAGCCAGCCGCTTACCCTTATCGGCTTGGTTATAGTCTTTGGCAACGCTTACTGGAACGCCGACCTTCTTTGCGAACTTTGGGTCGTGAGCGGCGGCTGCCATCATGCGAGCTTGGGCAGGTGATTTGCTTGGCATCTTAAAAGCTCTTTCTGTAGTTCACGCCCAGACCTGTCACCCCGCCCGTAATCGGTTGGCTCTTGGGCTTGCCAACGTAGCCTTCCACATACGGCGCGAGGGACGAGGTGCTGTCTAGCGGGACGTTATAAGCCAATCGACCGCCGCCAAACATTCCGCCGCTGCCTCCGCCCCCGCCGCCAGAGAATTGCAGGTTTCGCAGAATCTTCTCGATCTCGGTTTCTTCTGGCGTGTTACCGAAATTGGGCGAGTTGTTCCCGTAGTATTTCAGGGCTTCTGCGAGGCGTTCTGCGTCATCCATCACTTGAGGTTCTTCAACTTGTAGCAGGTTGAGTCGAGCAATTCAGCAATTTCATCAACGATGTTCTGAAGCTGGGTATCGTCAGGTAAAACTTTGCGGATCTTGTCTACAAAGTCTTTGATTTGTTCTATGTACGCGAGTGGACGCTTTGCAATGTGATAATCAGAGGGATAGTCAGCGATCACTTCGTAACATCCTTGGTACGCTTCTGCCCACTTATCCACAAGGTCGATGATCGTGTCGTAATAGGCGCCCAGCGCAACGTGTTCGCTGTAGCTTTTCGTTTGCAGGTGCATAAAATGAGCGTTCGTTCCCGAATGAAACAGAACGGAAATGAACGTAGCTGCGTTTTGCGTTCTGGTCATGAAAAGAATCCGAGGACTAAGGCCGCGCCCACAGGCGGCAGTCCCCGGACACAGCGCGTCTGGGGTGGGAGTTCACCAGCGCGGTGGGCAAGCGCGAGGGGAGTCGCGCAAATAGGGGTTGCGGTCATTTTCAGAGGGTATTCCTCCAAAAAATAGAAGTCAAGCAAGGAATTTCATCGTTTTGACGGTTGATTCGACTCCTGCCAAGTCTCGGACAATTGAGCGGCAACCTTTCCAAGTAGCGGCGAATTCGATCTGGTCTTGAGTTTCCTTGCCTTTGGGCATTTTGACTTCAACGAGCCATGTGATACCGTTTATCGCCACCAAGAGGTCAGGGACTCCTTTGCCCACCGCAGCCAGAGACAGAACGCTGCACCCCAATTTCTTAAAACAATCAACAATTTCTGCGTGGTTTCCGTCTATTCTTGACGCTCGCCGCATAGCTCCCTCGTCTTTTCAAGTAATTCCATTTCTGTGCCATATCGGGCCTCAAATTCCCGCCGCCAAGGATGCCGACTAACCGCTTCGGGCGTGTTTATCAGCCCCCGGTGATGGATCTGGCACAGTCCCAGCACATAATCCTCACCAAGCCGTCTAGAACCGCTCAGGATGTGATGAATCTCGCAGGGACTATCTACCCCCTCACCTTTGCACACAATGCAGCCTAGATCGCGCGCAAGGGCTTGAAACGCCTTTTGCTCTTTTGTCATGGAATCATGCTTTCAGGGGCGGGTATCTTGATGCCGGCATGATGCGATGCAGCATTAAGCCAATCAAGCCATTCTGAGAAGCGTTTTTTACCGTACCGGCTCGTCCTTCTGCCGAGCATGACCATCCCGCCGTCCAGCCCTGGCGAGATCCGCGGGGAAGTCTCTCCTTCAAAAGCCGCCGTCAGGATGTCCTTCCATTCCTCGTCGGTTAGCGTTGTCATGGACCCGTTGACGGGCCATTGCTTCTGCTGGGCCCATGCTTGCAGGATGGGCCACATCGCCGCGTTCTGCCCAGCGTTGCGTTTTTCCTCACAGACTGCACAGCGGAGGGAATTGGGGATCATGCCGCCGCCCTTCTAAGCGGCATCGGATACGCCTCCGCTAACTCCGCCTTACGATAATCGGCAGACCATTTCATTATTTCTAAATACTCGTTTGGCTCCTGCGAAAGCGCCCAATTTTGGAAACGGTCGAGCGTGTTTAGATCGCCGCCAGACAACTCCTTCAAGATCGCAAGCAATTGCCTATCCTTGGATTCTGTTGAGCCCATTTGCACCAGCCTTGGAGTTTAAGTTTTAAGCCTGCCATATCAATCGAAATCCATTCGTCACGCGGATTTTCGCGACCATCAAAAAAAATCTTATACGATGAAACCGCCATCGTTTCAGCATCCCCGCAAATACAAAATACACTTATGCGTTTTCCGTTTGTAATTCTTTGATACATGATGCGCTGGCCTGTAGGAAGTTTTGTTGTTTCGGTTTTCCATTCAATCATCAAAGCGTTTCCAGCAATTTCTACAATGCCATCAACATCGCCCATGCTTATTCGCCCAGGCCATACATCGGCAAACATTTCTATTTTAGGACGGTGCTTTAAGTTGTAGCATCCCCGCTTCTCGCAGTTCCAACGCATTGGATTGAAGCCAAGCGGATTCATATTGGAACAAAAATTAGGCCGAACGATTCAAAATGTTTTTTGAATGTTGTTACGCTATTACCAAAATAGAGCAAAACTTGCCCTTGTAGTGGAGCGCCAGGATTCCCAGCTATATCAATAAAACGAACACGGCCTTTCACAAAACAAACCGCAGCACAGGCAGATAGCATTTCCTGCTGCCATACGGTTTCCGTAGCGTTATTCACCAACACGCAAGCCTGTTCTATTTCCTTTGCTTGATATTTTTCAACAAGCGCAGAACAAAACTGCTGACACAGCGGTTGTGCGTAAGGTGGATTCATCCACACGCGCCCGTTCCATTTATTCGCTAACCCATTTTCTTTTTCAGTAAAATAAATTTCTGCTTTAACAGTTTTGTTGGCAATGGCACTAGAAGCAGGGTCGCAGTCAATATCACCCATCGCAGAACGTGCGGCATTAATGTATTCTGGCGGCGTGTACCACTCATTTTCCCCGCTGTTGTGCGAAACGTGGGTTGTGTTGAGGCGCAGCATCGAAGCGGTAGTGACTTCGGCCTGTATCTCTTTTGCCGCAGCTACTGCCTGCTCAAACTTCCTTTCTGGTACAGCAGCAAGTTTCTGCCAGCGGGAGGATTGGTCTTTGCTGATGCCGAAGTCGGCTAACTTTGGAGTCGTATCCTGCGACTTCAAAATCGGGTTTCTGTTTCCCTTGCCGCTATCACGTTCCCCGTTCAACTTCATTTCCAAAAGCAACTGTCCAGCCTTGCGCTCTGCCCGAATCTTGATGTCGGTTGCAATCCAGATAAGTTCAGTATCCTTTGCCTGCTTTCCATAGGCAAGCATTGCCTGCGCCTTGTCGCGTATATCCTTAACCTCATCGACGCTATGCGCTTCTTGCAGAGCGTGACGAGCAGCTTCGTACTTTACGAGATCGGTCATTTCTTCTCCCAGAAAAAAATCCACTTTCCTTCTTGCGCTTGTATTGACTTCAATTGCCCAAACTCTTCTTGAAACCATCCGACGATTTCTGCTGTTTTTGGCATTTCTTTTCGCCTTTCATCCACGCTGGGCGTTTGTCGATGTTGACCTTGCCTTCAACAATCCGCAGGACGCGGAGATCTGGGCCAAATAATTCCCGCATCTCGTCCACAAAAGCCGCCGATTGCGGGGCGGCAGCGCGAAGTTCTTCCTTTGTCATATCGTGATCTCATTAATCTCACGAACGGGCGCGGAATATTCCTCATCGTCCTGTCCAGGCTCCCGGCGCTGCATCGTCGCGTAGACAGGGCCAGCAATCGACCGCTGAACCCATGTGCTGTTCGGGTTCTCCATGATCTTCCGGGCCCACTCCTTGTTCGGCTTCTTCGGGTTGGCGACCATCGCTTTCATGCGGCGAATGCATTCCTTCCCGTAGGGAGTTACCCCGCCCCAATCCGGCTCTTGACCGAAAGCGCGTTTATCAGCAGCGGCGCGTTGCTCTACCTTGTCCGAGAACATCCCGGCGCACACCGTCGAAATGTCCGCGATCACGGGCGGCTTCGCCTTCGTTCGAATCCAGTTCCGCAGGACAGAATCCACGGTGTGAAACGGATGATCCTTGAGGGCATCAACCCAATGCTGCAAGACTGCTGCTGAAGGTGGGCGGTGCCCGTAGATTTCCTGCACTTCGCACATCAGCCGTTGGAAAGCGTCGAGGTCAGTACGCTGCACGTTTGTCCCTTTCGTCCATAAATGCGGAGAGTGATTGCGCTTGAGCGCCGGATTTGTCGGGAGCGAACAACCCTTGCCAACCGTTCGCTAGGGAATTAACGATAATTTCGTTGCCGTTGTAGCCAGAGGATCGGAAGGCTTCCAACTTCACAACAGCGGCCTCTAGGGAGGCGTGGGTGCGAGCTTTTGCTGGGCGGATAGATACCCAAGAATTCCATTTATCAACATCGACCCAATCCGGCGGCGCGAACGCGGCGCGGGGTTTCTTTTCTTTTGTTTTTGTATCTGTATCTGTATCTGTATCTGTATGGCGTTTCTGGGCGTTACCATCCGTTACAGCCCGTTTCTCCTCCCTATGCTTCCTTACCCGCTCTCTGGTTTGGGCGCGAACGGTATCCGCGTCCTGCAAGCTCCGGTACTTTTCGTGGTTGATGATGTGCCAGCCCCACGGTCTGTGACCGTCTATAAGCTCGATCCTCCGCCCCTCTGCTCCGGGGGTGCGTGAGTACGGGTCTGGGGCCGCAAGCACCTCCAAGCCCTTCTGAATGATTTCTAGGGGTATCGACGTAACCGCAGCTATGGCAGGCGGGGTCATGTCTAAATTCCCGTCCGCGTCGGACAGGACGATCATCTGCTGAAAAGTAACGATCGCCTCCCATTGCCCGTACAGGGTTCCGGTGTAGATGGAGTCGAAAATCTTGCCGTACATTATGCCAACTCCGCCCGAATCCGGCCCATCGCGTCCCGCTCCTCAGACTTTGCTTCACTCATCAACCGTTTGATTTGTTCCCTTTGCTTTGACATTGAGATTCTTGCTCGATTGTTTGAACAAAAAATGCAGGAGTTATTAATCGTCGTCCTTTTGGTCGTCCCGCAATTCCTGCACTCAGATCCAAAGAAATACTTTTCTCCGTTCGTTGCAGCCGCAAGTCGCTTCGCTTCCATAATTGCCTCCGTTGTTGGTTGATTATTAGCATAAACCAAGAACACGAAACAAAGCAACAACTATTTAAGGTCGAGATCCAGCTTGCCGCCAAAGAGCAGCACAATCTCGTCGTAGCACCCCGGCTTTTCTTCGTCGATGATTTTGCGGATCTCCTTCATCCGCACCACATAGCCTTCGAGATCCTCCCACATGGCGCGGCCCTCCTCTGCCATGTCGTTGTATTCCTGCTCCAGCACCTTCAACTCGTCGTTGCTCATTTCCGCCTCCGCTTGTACTTAGCCTCGTCTACCACCAGCTTCCCCGCAGTCATCACCTGAAGTCGGTACGCTGCACCTCGAGCAACGTACTGTCCCCAAGCGTAGACCGCCTGCCTGCTGATTCCCAGAACGTCAGCAATCGCTCGCCGACTCCCAAAATGTTGCACCGCGTCAAGTGTTTTCATGTGAGCACAATATACCCAATAAATTTATTTGTCAAAAAGAGTTGACTGACAAGTTTAGTTGATTTAGTATGGGTCATCGAAGCAAACAACCGGAGCAACAAAATGCAAGACTTCCTAATCATCCACGCCGAATTTTCTGCCACCGAATTCACCATTGAACCGGCAAACGAAAAAGCAGCAAAAGAGTTGCAGCGCAGATTTGGCGAATGCTGCACTTCGATCAATGTACGAAAGTCGCAGTTGCCCGATTGCGTCAAGCAAATAAAACTTGCAGGATTCTCGATTGCCTAATTCCTCTGCCCCTGCATCGCGGGGGCTTAGGAATACGCAGCCAGAGCGAGTCTGGCGAATACTTGGAGATGGAAATGAGCACACAGAACGAAGCCCACGGGGACGAAGACCAGCGCCGCGAATTGACCGAGCGCGAATTGGAACTGGCGCTTGAGGAGATTGTCGAGTGCATCCTCGAGTACGGTCAATGGCCCCGCAAAGGCCGCGCCCAGTTTGACCTCTACGATTATCTGATGGAGGAGCGCGACCCTAGCTACGCATGGGAAATGTACCTGTGTGCGATCAGCGACAACACAGAAGCGTTGGAGAATCGCATTAGGCGCGAACGGGCCTCGGTCGAGGCAATACTGCTCACGCACCTGCAAGGCTCGGACATGGTGCAAGACCTCGCCAACGAACGCGCCTCGGAGGAGGAATGAGCATCAGCGAGATTTGCAGCTACGCCTGCGCCATCGGCGCGGTGATATGTTTTTCAATCTTAATTTGGGGCGACAAATGAACAAAAGCGAAAGCATTGCAGGGCTGGCGGCAGCGTTGGCAAAAGCGCAGGGAGCCATGAAAGGCGCAGTCAAGGATTCTGCCAATCCGTTCTTCAAGAGCAAGTACGCGGATCTTGCCAGCGTAGTCGAAGCGATTCGCGCTGCGTTTTCTGCGAACGGACTGAGCTACATCCAGACGGTCCAATCGTCCGATCTGGACGAAGTGCGCGTCGAGACAATGATCCTGCACTCGTCGGGCGAGTGGATCTCTTGCGGTGTCCTGGCGCTGCCGGTCAGCAAAAATGACGCACAGGGCTATGGGTCGGCGCTTACCTATGCGCGGCGCTACAGCTTGTCGGCTGCGGTCGGAGTCGCACCCGAGGACGATGACGGCAATGCCGCAGTTGCAGCCAAACCTAACATTAAAGACTGGAGCAAGTATTTGGAAACCTTCGGCGCAGCAGCCACGCTTGAGGCTCTGCAAAAGCTCTTTATCCCTGCTTACAAAGAGGCCCAGCGGGACAACGACACGATGGGCATGGCAACGCTTACGAACGCCAAAAACAAGCGCAAAGAGGTTCTTCAGCGCACCGAAGGCTTTCTGGAAGGTAGCCAATGAGCATTCAGGGAAGCCCAGAATGGCTTGCGGAACGTGCTGGCAAAGTCACCGCCAGCATGGTTTCGGCAGTCCTAGCAAAGCCGGAAACCGCAGGCTATCGGGACTACCAGGCGCAGCTTGTCGCTGAAATCTTGACCGGCAAGCCGCAAGGCTCGGACTACACCAACGCCGCCATGCAGTTCGGGACGGAAATGGAACCCCTCGCCAGAAGCGCCTACGAAGCCGAGACGGGCTTTTCGGTGGACGAGGTAGGGTTCTGCCAGCACCCGACTATCGAACGCGCTGGAGCCTCTCCAGACGGTCTGGTGGGCAATTCTGGCTTGGTAGAGATCAAATGCCCGAAGGTCGGTAACCATCTGGCTTACCTAATCGCCGGAATTGTCCCAGCTGGGTACAAAAACCAGATGATGTGGCAAATGTCGTGTACGAATCGAGATTGGTGCGATTTTGTGAGTTTTCGCCCTGACCTTCCCGAGCATCTGCAACTGTTTATCGTTCGCTTCAAGCGCGATCCAGAGCGCATTAAGGAACTGGAAGCTGCGGTGATCGCCTTTTTGGACTCCGTGGACAAAATGATTAATCAACTCAAAAAGGTGGATTAAATGGCATTTGAACAACGCGAACTGAGCGGCTCTCTTTTTAGGAACGAAAAGAAGACCGAAGACAAGCACCCGCACATGACCGGCTCGGCGCTGATCGACGGCGTGGAGTACTGGGTGTCGGCCTGGACGAAGGAAGGCGCAAAAGGCCGCTGGCAATCGCTGGCCTTCAAACGCAAAGAAGCTGCGCGTGAAACGCCTGAACCCAAGCGCCCGATGGACGATATGACAGACGATATCCCGTTCTGACATGACTCCCGCCGAAGCAATCCGCCGCGCAGAAAACATCGTGGCAAAGACGCATCAGACGTTTAGCACACAAGAGGCAAGGGAAATCATGGCTGGATTACTCGCAACACTAGACGCGAAAGCATTGGAGGCAAAATGACACAAGCCGAGAAACTGCAAGCAGCAATCGAATGGCTCGACACCCGCTGGGTCGGTCACCCTGTAAATCGGGTGCAAAGACTCAAAGAGCCGTTACCCGAGGTCTTTACCTGGACTCCGAAAGTGCTGAAAAAAGGAGCGAAGAAATGAATGAAGGAGCCGTAATCCTGTGTTTTATTATTGTTTCTTTTTTGCTTGGAAGCCTTTTGGGTGGAACGATAACCAGCAATAGCTGGGAAACATACTGCCAGAAAGCCGGTCTGCGTGTTGCAGGGGATAAGGTCTACGAGTGCAAGGAGAAAAAATGATCGAAGTTAAACTGCTAGGCCCAAGGGACGATCAATGGGCCGTGATAAGCCTCGGGAGCCAATGGCTGGCGACAACGAGGGCAGTTTATGCGGTGGCGGTGAAGCAAGCGATTGCTGAAGCGATTGTCAACCCCCGTGGTAGCTCAGCGGCAGAGCGCCCGACTAATAATCGGGAGGTCTGTGGTTCAAGTCCACAACTCGGGGACTCAAATGCGGCACAGGGCCGCGATTAGGAAGGGGACGAATATGAACACCCCCTTCGATAACAGCCACCATGCTTGATTTCGTCGTTCTGCAAACGCATCCGTCAATGATCGACTACGTTGACGCATTGCAGAAGAAGAACGCGGAGGCGCTGTCTTTCTACCCGCGCCAAGTGTTTGAGCGTGAGCAGGAGAAGGGGCGGCTGTTCCTTGGGATGCTCAACGGGGAGCCATGCGGATACCTGTACGTTGGAGCGGCTACGCACAAGGATGTGAAGTGCCATCAAGTCTGCATCCAGTATGACGCACGGCGCAGGCTTTACGGGGCTGCAATCGTGGCTGTAATGGAACAGTTCGCGCAGGAGGCAAACGCGGCATCTATCACTCTGCGGTGCGGGTTCGATTTGGATGCCAACGACTTCTGGAAGTCAATGGGGTATTCCTGCATTGCTCACCAAGTGGGGGGGGTACGGCGCATGAGGACGATCAACGTATGGCGCAAGCAATTACGCGCCGAGTTGTTTGAAACGCTGGCAATAGAGCCTGCGGTGGGCGT
>Ga0114973_10002876_pt1 | contig 12360 bp, 4 predicted proteins | sample M_140807_MF_Meta_FD_87025 | JGI IMG/M metagenome (GOLD analysis project Ga0114973, IMG submission 87025) | Freshwater microbial communities from Lake Montjoie, Canada to study carbon cycling - M_140807_MF_MetaG | ecosystem: Environmental > Aquatic > Freshwater > Lake | place: Lake Montjoie... | reverse complement strand
TGTCTTCTGTCAAAATCAGATCCTCTACGTATTTTTATCTTAGCTACAGATACAGTCGCCATATATGATATTTATCTATATCTATTTATTTCTATATCTATTTTAACCATTTAATATTATTATACCACCAGAAGAACCAGGAGATAATGTCCAATTCTTCAGAGGAATGGCTGATCTAGATTGGGTGGTAGTGGCTACATTCCATCCTCCAAACCCATATTCACCACCTTGCTCCAGGTTTAAATACCAAACATTTTGAATTGGAGAATTGTATAAGCTTACATTGCAGTTGTAGGGCTCATAATATGTTAACCAAACCCAATCATAAGGTGGAGCTTGCTTTTTTAATAAAACAGGAGCATTGAAGTCATAATCAATACCATAATCTACACCTTCCATGTTGCCATAGAATCCAAATGCAGACAGATACACTGAGCTAAATGGCAGGGTATCAGTTCTGGTGGTGGGCGTGGGCGTGGGGGTAGCCTTGGTGGGTGTTACTGTGATTGTTATAGTGGGTGTAACAGAAATTGTAGGTGTTATTGATGGAGTAATAGAAATAGTTGGTGTAATTGTGGGAGTAGTAGTAGGTGTTTTTGTAACTGTAGGTGTTATTGTTGGTGTTAAACTAATAGTTGGAGTAACAGATGGTGTTATTGTAATGGTTGGTGTAGGAGTTGGGGTAGGATAATTTTTATACAATTCATTAGCTTGTAAAAGTTGTAAATCAGGCTGATTTATTTGACCTGATAAAATTGCAAAGTTAGTTTCATTTGCTAGATAATCGCCAATCATTTTAAGGCCTGTAAATGGCAGTTGTGTTGAGCTACCTATTGCTCCTGAAAAGCCTATAATGTAGGTATTATAGGCGTCATAAGGTGTAATTTCGAGTATCCAATAGTTATTAGCAAATATATCTACGGCGTAATAAAGCAATACCTGATAATATGAATTATAGCCTTCATATTGTATGATATCACCATAATACAGTTCTTTATTTAATACCATGCCATTTACTGTACTGAGTGTATCATTGAATGCAGTGCCAGTTAGCCCTCTTACAATAATCGCAGAAACAGCTGAGGTTCTTGCAAAAAAACTACTAAATTTATAATCCGGATACACCTTTACACCAGATATTACATTATATGGAGCAGATATATCATTTGATAAATACCCTGAAAAAGGAATTAACGCTGTGTTTCCTAAATCTGTTGGGCTTATAAAAGGATAAATAGGATTTACCTCATTAGTTATTTCATATATCCAATTAAAAGGTGAATCTAATGCGCTAGCCCCAATGAGATTACTTGTATAAGAATTATTTTGATATTTTTTTAATACTGTAAATACTCCACCTCCTGATCTCAAATTGTAACTAATAGCTCTATACAAGCCATTTATATCTTTAAAATTATATGAAGGTAAATATTGAGATTCCTCAGTTATACCGCCTATATAAACATCTTGACCTAAGCCAGTTAGAGGCTGTAAAGTTATATACGAATAGTTTGGAGTTACTGACGGTGTCACAGTTATTGTAGGTGTTATTGATGGGGTAAGAGAAATAGACGGTGTAATAGAAGGTGTAGGGGTAACAGAAGCTGTTGGTGTGGGTGATACAGGAGGGGTTTCTGTAGGTGTGGGTGATACAGGAGGGGTTTCTGTAGGTGTAATTGAAGGGGTAAGCGTAGGCGAAACGGGTGGCGGTGGGGTAGAAGGAATGGCGGGAACCACTACATTGTCTCTGCTGCTATTAGCAATAGATCCTTGCATAATAACACGCTGTAAAGACAGAGAATTATTGAGAAATCTAACTTTCTCTCTCTGTAAATCATTGTTATTAGGAGGATTTGGCATATGACTATTTATACGTATTTTTGCGTTATTAGTTTATATTTTCTAGAACCATATACAGATCCGGAAAACGGTCCTTGACCTATGTAAGTCCAGCTATTAGTTCCCGCTCTTTGTAAAGTTACACCAGCACCATCGCCCAAAGTGGTGTCATAAGCTGTATGTGCACATACAACCAGACTACTTCTTTGTGTGTCATAATAGATATTGGACACTGTAATTGTTTTCATGTATGATGTACCACCAACTGTACCATGACTAGTTATGTCATAAACTAATTCATCGAAAATTGTGGTGTTAGTATAAATATTAACTTTTTTAACGTATAATTTCCAAGCACAAAAACTCCATTTAGCTTGTCGCGTAATATTTCTATCAACAGTAGGTGTATACACTATACATAAAGTATTATCAGATTCATCTATACATGCGTCCCAAATGCGACCTATAATGCCTCTTCCAAATGGGTTGACTGAGGGTAAATATTCAAAAAGACCTCTACGAGGGAATGTTTTTCCTATTTCGCGTTGGGCTGACCAATCAAACGAATTTAAATTACGGTATCTATAATATATACGGCAGGGAGCTTCACCGGTATATGGTGCACCTAGATACCCTCCGCCATCACTACCATCACCTGATTGCCAAGAGCTTGCAGGAGATGGGGGTGTGTCTGCTCCACAGTACATTGCAATGAGCGAATTGGTTTGATCAGTTAATAATTTTAAATTACCAATATCCCCATGAAAATTTACTGCATTACTAGAACTAGTTTGGGTAGCCAATTCATCAAATGTATCTAAAGGTGTGCTATCAGTGTATGCACATACTACTCTATATATATTGTTTCCAGCAGTAACGGAAAACAAAGCTGCAGGTTTAGGTGTATTAGAATTAAATTGTCTGTTTGTATCTATAACAACTAGATGATCGTTAGGCATGCCTCTGCTGCAAAAAAGTTGTCCCAAGTAAGGACCGGCTTGTTGTATATTCGAATTTGTACGAAAGTAACCATTTTGAACAAGTTGTGGAGTTGACCATGTGTTGCCTCTATCGTAAGAGTTGGTATAGTAGAAATAATACTGAAAATCGCTTGGAGAGGATGGATCAATTTTTTTATGATAAAGCACATGATATGAATTATTAATAGGATTTATAAAAAAGTCTGTCTGCGCACTGTTGCCTATTTCGCTACTATCAATTTCAATTCTTTGTTTAGAATTACGGTTATCCTTAAACGTTCCTGAATTGGGAGCCATTTTTGTGTATATTGGTTGTAAGTATCCAAGAGGATTAGTTCCATCTACCATACTACAATATTCAGCTCTAGGAAAATTTTGACTAAAATATTGAAAGCATAATTTACTGTTGTCAGGTGAATTATTACTAGATCCAGTGGAGTAGCCATTGAAAACATTACATATTCTTCCTCCAAAAGACGCAGGTTCTATTTGTTGTGATTCAAAAGTTCTGCTTGAATAATGTCGATATACTCTTGTACTTTGCGCGGGGTTAGTACTGTTTGCACCATAGTCATATGCTAATATTAAACTGTAATTATTATACACTTGCGAATTACAATTATCTCTACCTGAAGGTTCATTAAATAAAATATTGGTGCTCCAACCAAAAGAGCTATTATTACCATCACGGGGATTATCTTGAGTGGAACTGGTGAGCATGCTCTGTGGCAAATTACCAACCATGAATCCTTGGGTTTTATATCGTGCCACTGGCGTGGGTGAAGGTCTGGGAGTGGGTGTTATGGAAGGATTTCTGTTAGTTTTATATACAATTAAATTGCGATCATTTACATTAACATTGTATATGTTGTCTGGTGTAACTTGTGTTAGTGTTGTGATAAGATTGCTTGTGGGGTTTAAAGGTATTCCTAATTGCCCGTAAAAATTATTTCCACAAACATACAATTTATTGTTGTTATCAATAGCAGCAGTTATATATTGTGCACAATTTAATGATTTCCAGCTAATATCTGGTTGACCCATGTATGTAAGAGGTATCAAGGATCTGAAGCGTATCTGTTCTTGAGGGTTAGTTCCCAGAGCACCATTCAATCGGGGCAATGTGGAGGCAGGTAACCTGCTTGCAACACTGTCCCCAGCTCCATTTACACCATTATATGTAGCAGAACCGGAAAAATATAATTTACCGTTGGCAATGCCTATGAATCCAAAATATGTTGAAAACAATCTTAGGGAATAATCATTTTGTGGAACATAGGCGTTTTGCACAGGATCAAAGAAACAGATGGTACTTAAAGATGAAAAATTCGTAGTACTAAATACTGCTCCTCCAACCACCCATGTATAATAATTTGATGATAGTGCCGCTATGCTTGTTGGCGATGCATCGAAATCACCAAAAAATTGATTGTTGTATCTGGTTGAAGGTGCTCCGGGGCCATACAATTGCACAGATGAAGTATAATTAGTATCATAACTAGATGTAGCAGAACCCAGACCAAGTGGTAGTACAATAGGAGAACTTGTTACTCCGCCCAAGCCGCTGGTGGTGCCACCTATCTTACCTGCACCATACAGTCTGCCTGCTGCATCCAACCAATACCAACGCAAATCACGTGCTTGAAATTTCATTATATTATTTGATAGTATTTGATTGTATAGGGCAGAATCTGGTCCTTGAGTTGTTGAAAATTTTGAAGCTGTGGATCGGTTTAAATATGATGTGAAATAGGGCACATAGTAGTTAGTAAAACTGTTTCCACTGACACCATTGAATTGGTAGCCTGGGGACCCTTGTGCACCTGGTGGAGCTATGCCCATGTTGCACATTCTGCCGCAACCATAAAATTGCACATTGGTTTGAATTAATGTAAAATCTGCACCTACTTCTGCATCCAAAATATTTTCTGTGAGTAGTATGTCTCTATAGACATTATTATTCCAATCCCATGTCCATATGTTTTTTAACTCTCTCCATACTGTTTGTGTTGCAGTTAATATGGGTTGTGCATTGTCTACATTTGTAAGACCCAATTGTCCATAGGTGTTACTGCCACATACAAACAATTTCTTTTTTGTGCCACATGTGGATAATGCAGCGGAATGCGTTGAGCTTATGACTACCTTGTCCCAGTTGCCATACAGTTGCGTATAATCAAAACTATTGTATTGGTATCCCATGCCCAATTGACCAGCGGTATTGGCACCAGTTGCATATGCATCTCCCATTTCACTTTGCAATGGTGCAAAGAATGTATAGGGCACTCGGTTTCTTAATTGATAACCGGAATTAGGTAAAAAATGTGTGAATCCTGTTTCAAAACCGCTTCTAATTTGATCGACTGTTACAGTTCTTTGACCTGCACCAACTCCGTTAACATAAGTTATGCCTGTTACCGAAGACAGAGGAGTATTCACACTCAATGCATAGACTGATAATGGTATGGTTATACTGTTCTTATCCAATCCAAGATAGTATTGAGGAGATTTGACGTTTAACGAAGAGGGAAGTCTATCTACTCTTGTATACGGTCCCATGTCAAAACTATAATCACCTTCTCTTGATACTATAACATAAGCAGAACCAGGTTCAAATTCAGTAAAAGGAGTAGAAATACCAGGTCTATATTGTCTAAGTGTGACAAACGAAATCTCATTTGGACGACGAATAACAGAAACGTAGTTAGCATACGTGGTAAAATCCAATGGTGTAGTCCCATCATAGGTAAAAGCACGGTATCTTCCTCTTACTTCAACATTAGGCATATTATTATTTAATTAATTTTTAGTTATAACCATGTAGTTATAATTTTCTTGTGGACCGTATCCGTATGCTCCTTTAAACCACCCTGTTGTATTTGGTATAATAGAACTATCAGACCATGGATAATATGCCCTTTGAAAATCACCAGAATCTGAAGTAGCATAGAATTCCCAACCAGGTACACTTGAGTTAAAAGATAGATAAAACTTATAATCATCTAAAATTGTTTTGTTATTAAAATAGATAACACCGTCAACAAAACTATACGAACCACTTAATTCATATGCAGGGTCATTAGGATATGTACCGGATATACCTCTTACATATAATGTGGATATTCCAGTATAGATTGTGTTAGGGTCAAATGAGCGTGATACTGTTGGAGTCACGGTAATGGTAGGTGTGACAGATGGTGTCAGGGTAATTGTCGGTGTAATAGACGGTGTAACTGATGGTGTGATAGTAATTGTAGGTGTTATTGTAGGTGTGAGTGATATAGTAGGTGTTATGGTAGGAGTAATGGTAGGTGTTGGTGTTGGTGAAACGGGAGGTATAAACATACCCAGATCACCTGCATCTAAGAATTGTATGGTAGGTTGATATAAAAACGAACTTAATGTAGGATTTTCAATCAAATAATCCGCTTTTGCTCTCCAGACAGTATTAGCATCCGGTAGCTTATGACGCTTGTTAAATCCATTAACTGAAGTATATGCAAACACAAATGTATTACCGTTGTAGTAGCCTCCTAGTTCTAATATCCAGGTATTAGTACTTCCAAATAAAATATCATCAAAATATAAAGCACAATATACTGTGCTGTCGTATATATTATAATAATCCCATATACCCGGTACAAGTTCTATAGATTGTTTATTTAATACCATACCATTTATAGAGTTAAGCGTATTGTCAAACGGTAAGCCTGTCAGCCCTCTTATAATAATAGAAGAAGCAGCTGTGTTAGTTGTACTAAATGTTGTAAAATTAGTATAGAGGGTAATTTTGTTTAATGCGCTTAATGGTGTCCATATAAAGTCAGTACTACTAAACCCTGACACAGGTATAGCTGATAAATTACCGTAATTATAAGGCGAGTTTGCTAGTTCATTATTATTATTAACAAGAGTATAATTAAATAGCTCTGTAATAAATGAGCTGGGACCGGAAAAATATGTATTACCTATTATATTTTGATATTTGAGTATCTGTGTTTGATATGTATCAAAAATAGGATCATATTCACTTAATTGATTTACTCTATATAATCCGTTTATTATATATTTAAAATTAACCGATGTATTGTAAGCGTCGTAATACCAATCAGGAAATCCGCTTACAATAACATCTTGGTTTAAGGTTATCGGTAGCAGAGAAAAATCATATACCGGTGTTACCGAGGGGGTAATAGAAATTGTTGGGGTTATTGTTGGGGTAATAGAAACGGTAGGGGTTATTGTTGGTGTAATAGAAACGGTAGGGGTTATTGTTGGTGTAATAGAAGTAGTCGGTGTATTTGTTATAGTAGGTGTCATGGTAATTGTGGGTGTTATAGTGGGTGTTATTGAAATTGTAGGTGTAATGGAAGGAGTAGGAGGCGGTGTAGAAGGTATAAACGGTGGTATAACATTATCACGACTAGAATTAGCTATAGATCCTTGTGCAATAACGCGCTTTAAAGACAGAGAATCGTTGAGAAACCTTACTTTCTCTCTCTGTAAATCGTTGTTATTGGGAGGATTAGGCATATGCTTATTTATATTATGTTATAGTCATGGTTGTACAGCCCTCATTACCGCTATTATCTCTCATCGGCGAAAAATTTGCATTAAAGATATTAGTAAAAGCTCCGTTTGTATACTTAAATATCCTAGTTGTAGGTCCTGGTGGGTAACTAAAGTTTGGAGTTGTTACTACAGAAAAATAAGGAGTAAAATTGTTTCTATCAGTACTCTTATAAAACATATTTAACCAAGCCGCATATGAATAATAACGACCATTAGTAGGTGTACCACCTGTCGCGCAATCAAAAATTAAAACATCACTCAACACTGTACCTTGCTGATTAACTTTCATGAGTCTAATATTATGACGTGCGGGTTCAAAAAATGATTCTTCTTGAACATTAACAACATATACTATATATAAAATATTCTCCAAAGGATGTACAAACATATCAAAGGGCGCATACCAGCCAGTAAAGGTAGACATGGTACCATATATACCCGCTCCTCCGAAATAGGGTAATCTTTCTTTAAGAAGTATAGGTGTTTGTACCCACGAACCGTTACTAAATCGATTTATGTAAAGATTACCTTCTTTATTAGCCCGGCTAACATCTAGTGGATTGCGCCCATATATACTACCGAGTACCGGTGTTCCGTCTCTCCAGAATCCTACTCTCATAGTTTGTGGATATCCCCATGAATCAGTTATACCTGGTGGTTGATTTGAAGTTAAAGTAGGGAGGGTAGTCCATGTATTATAATTAGGAAAATATTCATTATTATAATTGTTTCTATCCCATGTAAGAACATTAATAATATTACCTATATTACCTACTCCTTGCTGATATATACGTTTTGTAAGAAACGGTATATAAACTAACCCGGTAGGAGATTTTTGTATAAGATTATTATTATTATAATATGAAGTATAAAACCCATCAATACCTACATTAGTACCTTTTAAACTTGTAATTGCTCTAGGCTCACTTGCAATATTTGTTACTGGATCAAAAGTATAAGCAAAAAAACCATCTGATTGTGTGAGAGAATCAGGATACTGCTTACAGTATACAACAATCATTTTTTGTAATATGTTATCCCAAAAACATCCTGTATTATAAGTGGATTTGAATCTAGGGCTATACTGATCTGTTTGATCTAAATTAACTGTTTGTGTAAATGTTGTACCGCTATAATCAGGATAACCAATATTATTTGATTTTGCTATCCTTAAATTATAGTTATAATATGGCTGGTATGTTGGTGTATTAACTGTAAATCCTTGAAAGCTATATAGTGTTCTACAGCTGGCTGTAAATGCATTACCTTGTGGTATACAGCCTGATATAAAAGATAAATTTCTATTAGGCGACTCACCTGTTTGACCATATCCTAATGAACCCGGGTCATAAACAATACCATGATAACCAGGGTTTGCAAACTGTTGATCGAATGTCCAATTATCAAAATCATCACTATAGAAAACTCTTAACATACGGTTCGCGCCGCCGGAGGATCCTCCTGCCATTCGACCGACAACATGGGCTACTCTGGCACCATTGGTTTGTGGATAGATGGTATACGATGTAGGCGTGGGGGTGGGTGCAGGCGAGCGATCATGTATTAAGGTAGAAGAAAAAAATCCACTTTTATTAAATGAACTGCAATTAATTGGTAGAATATTTATGTATGGTCTATATGGGGTTGATCCCATATTATAATTAGATATTACTATTGTTCTAAGATCAAAAGAAGTACTATCAATCCAGTATGGGGTAGTTATAGTTGAACTAGAGAACTTGTACGATTCAAAAAGCCCGGGATAAAACATATATATAGTGTTAGATGGAATAATAGTTGGAGCAAGAGCTCGAATGTCAGCATAAATTCTGTGTCTTGATGCAGGTGGAATGGTTCCTGCGATGGTCATTCCCAGCCCACCCCAATTGTTACTACCGCAGGCCCACAAAACGCTTTGTGAAGATCTTTTTACAAAAATGCCTCTTCCTCCAACCCATAAATTTGTAATATCATTAAATCCGCATATCTCCTGAGTAAATGTGGTAATATATGAGTCGGACCAACCATTACTTACACCTATTCTAAACGCGTTTACAGAACCTAATGTGCTATAATCATTATAAAAATTGTACCCACATACATACATTCTTCCGTTTGAAACATACATGGATGCATTTGCACTAGCTCCTATGTCGCCAACCCCTATATTACCTACAGAAACAAATGTTGTACTAATACTACCTACAGCAGCACCTGTTCCAAGTTGACCGAACTCATTTTTGCCACATGTCCATAGAACACCATTTTGATCTCTAACAAGTGAATGATATGCTCCAACACAAATTGAAGGGGTATTAATTTCAACAGGATTACTACCAGCGGTAAAATTAGGATTTCTTGTGAATGTATATGTTGGAGTAGTATTCCCTAGGCCCAATTGACCGTACTCGTTATATCCGCAAACATATAGCTCACCTAATTCGTTTACAACCATGCTATGATACCCAGTGCAAATATCTAAGTAGTTACCTGGAACATTCTTAAAAACTTTTATTGGTTCGGTAGCTGGAGATGTATAGCCAAGACCTAATTGACCGTAATCATTTCTACCACAAACAAATAATTTATTTTTAGTACCACATGCAGATAAAGCTAAAACACTTCCGCAATTTTCAACAATTTTAACCCAATTACCAAACATTCTTTCAGCTAAAAAAGGCTTATCAGATGGATTGTTAAATTCAGTATAAATGCTAGATAGTGAATATGTATGTCCCATGGCAAATTGACCCTGGCTATTGTCACCTGTTGCCCATGTATTGCCCATTTCACTTTGTAAGGGTGCAAAGAATGTATAGGGTACTCGGTTTCTCAATTGATATCCTGAATTAGGTAAGAAATGTGTGAATGCTGTTTGAAAGCCACCTTTTATATCATTAACCGACACAGTGCTTTGACTAACACCTTTACCGTTAATATAAGTTATCCCTGTTACCGATGAAAGAGGATTATTAACGCTCAATGCATATACTGAAAGCGGTATGGTTATACTGTTCTTATCTAATCCAAGATAGTATTGTGGTGATTTAACGTTTAACGAAGAAGGTAGACGATCAACTCTTGTATAAGGACCCATGTCAAAACTATAATCACCTTCTCTTGATACTATAACATATGCAGATCCTGGTTCAAATGAAGTAAAAGGTGTGCTTATAGCAGGTCTATATTGTCGTAATGTTACAAACGAAATCTCATTTGGACGACGAATGACTGATACGTTGTTACTATAACTAGTAAAATCTAAAGAAGTGGTACCATCATAGGTGAAGGCACGATATCTTCCTCTTACTTCAACATTAGGCATGCAATTATTTAATTAATTTTTGTTATGAAAGCGCGCGTTGCCAGCCATAATATTATTTATTCAAAAATATAACTTAATTAGTACTTGGTCTTAAGTTCCCAGCAATTAGTCATATATGTTCCGTCGTAACCTGGAGCTCCAGGGTATGTATCTACAAATAAATTTGTTATTGCAGCCCAGCTATTTGTTCCTAAGCGCTTGGTTTTATAATATTTGTATGTTACACCTGCTAATACCGGTACATAATCAACACTAAAAAAGAATAAGTTCAATGTGTTGTTTGTTGTATCAAAATATAGGGTTGGTATATCAACAAATACCCCTGTTGATCTTAAAATAGGAGAGCCAGGTTCATTTTTTGCAAATACAACACTTTCATCAAAAACTAAAGTATTTGTTTTCATATTATAACAACATACATTTATTTTACCAGGATCAGTAGGAGAAGTATACTGTGTTATTCCTCTCAAGTACGCTATATAAACTAAATCTGGATTTGTTGGATCAAATTCCATTGATATTATAGGAGCGCCTGCTCTGCTATAGAAACTTGGCCCGCCACCCCCTGGAACCTGATAATAGGGGCCAAAACAAGGATCAGTAATATTATCTATAACAACATTGGTTTGCCAAACATTGTTTATTCTTCTGCTTAAACGAATTTGTCCGCGATTAGAAGGATAAGAAGTTACAGCAGTAGAAGCTACAGTCGGTATATTAAAATAGTCATGTTTAAAATCATGGCCCTTAATACTAAGAGGAGAAGCGTAGTCAACCACTTCATCCATACTAATGTTTCTAAACGTTTCATAATAATATAAAGTATAACTATTTATAGTTGAACCTCTTCTACCATATGGAGAACCTAAACCTGTGTTCCCTACTAATCGTACTTTATAGTCTGACTCTCTAGATCTAGAAAATATTACTTTTGATGTCGCGCCATACCCATCATACATAGATGAGTTTATATTACTGAGTAACGTAAATAGTTCCCATGTGTCTCCTCGATCGTAAGACATTGCAAGCATAATTCTATTATTATTAGATGTACTTGAAGAGAAAGATATGTCAGCGAATACATAAGAATAAATTCCTTGAGAGAAGTAACTCCCATAAGATGGATGGGGTGCTGAAATAAATAAACTTTCACCTCCAGACTCAAATGTTCTATAATAATATCCACTATCAAGGTTAGAGGGTAATAAAGTATATGTCCAATTAGAGCCAACTTTTTTCCATAGATATTTAACATGGTTTCTCCCGTTTGGAGTTTGTGGGTAGTAATTATTAAGAGAAATCCCTACAATATTATTAAATGAAGATGATTTTTCGTAATCAAATGTAGTCGTTGTAGCATTTCCAGGAGGAATTAGGTAATTGTTTGTCACTTCATAAGTAAAATTATTGCTAAGACTTCCAGGAGTGTTATATACACGAACGTTTCTACAAGAATCCCTAGTTGTATATACTAAAGTACCTCCAAATATGCCTACTTCACTCACATTAACAGGTGGGTACAAGACAGAAGGTGTAGATGAAGGGGTAACTGTGGGCGTAGGTGTAGGACGAAGATCATTTCTTGCAGATAATGCAAAAAATACTCTGTTACCATTGCCTGAAAATAAATTAAAGTAATTGTAT
>Ga0114973_10002873_pt1 | contig 12362 bp, 5 predicted proteins | sample M_140807_MF_Meta_FD_87025 | JGI IMG/M metagenome (GOLD analysis project Ga0114973, IMG submission 87025) | Freshwater microbial communities from Lake Montjoie, Canada to study carbon cycling - M_140807_MF_MetaG | ecosystem: Environmental > Aquatic > Freshwater > Lake | place: Lake Montjoie... | reverse complement strand
GAAGTAAAGGAAGAAGTAAAGGAAGTTATTGCCGAAGCTCCTGCTAAAAAGAAGAGTGCAAGAGCTTTAAGACAACAGGCAGTCAAACAAGAAACAATTGTAAGTGATTTTGAATATCCAACAGTTGAGGAATTATCTAGTAAGACATTTAGTGATAAAATTAAATTAGCGATTAAGTGTGCCGTTCAAGATGCTAATAATATTTTGGTGTCTAAGAAAATAGATCCAATTAAATATCAAATGGTTGAAACCTATTATAGATTGAGACCTGTCAGCTCTTGGGATAAAAAAGTATTATCTTTGGATGAATGGCAAAAACAAATAGTCAAACATATTGATGAGAAACAGAGTGTAGTAATTACTGCGCCAACATCATGTGGAAAGACTGTATGCGCTCAGTATTGTGCGTTCAGTGAAAAAGTTAAAAAAGTATTATTTGTAGTTCCAAACAGTGTTCTAGCTAATCAAGTAGCAGGTTCATTTTGTAATTCAGGTTTTAACACAGCATTAGTTACAAATGAAGAAGAATATAATTTGACAGATGATTGTAAAATCATTGTAGCTACTCCTTGTAGAGCTGAAGAACTATTATGTAGTCTATCTTTAAAATTAGATTATGCAGTCTTTGATGAAATTCAACAAATTAATGAATTAGAAGGAGAGGCGATTGAAAGACTGATTAAGACAGTAAATTGCCCTTTTCTAATTTTATCAGCTACTATTAATGAGCCAGAGAAATTTGTAGAATTCTTAAAAATTGTAACTGAAAAAGATGTTAAATTAGTATCTTATAATAAACGATTTATCGTCCAACAGAAACATCTTTGGAATGGAACTAATCTTATTACAATGCATCCATTAAATTGTGTTGATACTAAATATATAATTGAAGACCAATTTAAATCTGGTGATTTAGCAATGACTGCACGAGATTTATATGAGATGGGTATTAAGATGGATGAAAGTTTTCCAGATTATAAGGTTTGGAAATTACATCCTAATGAATATTTTGAGAAAGACATTCCAATTACCATGGATATGGTGTCCGAATATGAGAAACATTTGAAAGATGCATTAATCAGATTAACAACATTGAATGAAGCATCAGTATCTAAATTTCTTGAAGAAATTAGTCTTAAAAATAATTCAATTTGGGATGTAGAAGAGACTGAATTAATAGCAAGTTTAGTAAAATTATTTAAAAGTCTTAAAACTAAACAGATGTTGCCAGCATTAGTATTTATGTTAAATGATGTAGCAGTATTAACGACGTATAAAAAGGTAGTTAATTATTTAGAATATATAGAGCAATATTATTTTCCATGGTTTAACAAATTATGGATAGATTTGAGTGAAGATATAAAATCATTCAAGGATAATGAAGCTAAATTAATAGGTTCTATTGCCAGAGGTATCAAAGGCAAAGGTAATCCAACTAAACAAATTACAGCTCAAGTTAATCAGGAAAAGAGTGAATTTATAAAATCGTTCTTACAAAAAATATTACAAAAATACACTAATGAAAAGTCAAAGGCAAAAAACAATGAGAATTTTTCTGAAGAAGAAATCACAATGATATGTGGATTTTTAGATCAAGATTATAAGTATAAATATCAAACTTATTTGACTAATCAATTGAACTCTCAAGAGATCGTTCTTCCAGAATTTAATCAATATTGTCCCACAAGTCTATTCTCATTTCATAAAAATCCTTTGTCCGTTAGCACCATGCGAATGATTGTTAAAAATCTTAAGAAATTCTTATCCAATTCTGTTGATAAATCTATCGCTAACGAAATGAATTATGAAAATATTTTTGTGAGAGGTATTGAACGAGGTATTATATTGTATTCAAAAATATTACCAACACCATTCCAAAGAGTGGTTCAAGAACTCATCACTAATCATCAAGCACCTATCTGTATATGTGATGATTCGTTAGCATATGGTGTTAATTATCCTGCTAGAAGTGTAGTAATCTTAGGTCAAGATCCAAAAGGTGAAGATGTAAGTGTTCTTAAAGCTCAACAAATACAAGGTAGATCTGGTAGAAGAGGATTTGACGTTCAAGGACACGTTATATATTGCAGAGTAAATTATAAAAATATTATGAGAGGTACTTATGCACCATTAATTGGTAAAGATATAATTACACCATATACTCTTCTTCCAACTAAAATATTTGGAATAGATGGATCTCAATATATTAAAAATATAACCAAAGTTCCATTGAATATGTACGTTCAAGGTCAAGTTGAAGAATGGAACCAACAAGAATTATTAGATGGGCTGAAAGAATTATATATTGAGTCTGATATCTATAAACAAGAAGGACTAATGACTTTACTATTATGGCTCTTTAGAGATGATGTATTAATAGTTCCTAATCTGTTTGTTCTTGTCAATGTCTTATTGAGTTATAAAAATAGTGTATCAATAGATGTAATTAAAAAGAATGTTGATAAATTTTCACACAAATCTGGACTAATTAAAACTGAAGAAGAAGATGATGAAAATTCAATTACAATTGATGGAGTTAAGACTATTACCAAATATAGAATGCAAGATAATATCAAATTTCAAATCATTGAAATATTATTTAGAGTGTTTGATAATTGTGAAATGGATGAAAATCCAGAAAATATTACAAATACATATATATCCAAAGATGCTGAATTTCAGAAGATGATGAATGAAACAAAATGGAATGAACCATTAAATAGTAAGTCAATAGACATTATTAATTGTGTAATCAAGAATAAGATTGATAATGGTAAAGAAGACTTTGGTTATATTGCAAAGGTGATTAATAAAGTTCATGCAGTAATATTGAATGTATTAAAGATGTATAATATGTTTGCGGACATTGGCAATCAGACAATGGTAAGTATATTAGACCAACCATTAACATATTTAATAAATTTTAACAATAAATTGAAATCATTAAATTGAAATCATTAAATTAAAATATTATTAATAATAATATAATTTTTTTATAAAAACAAATATAAATATAAATAAATTTATTTTATATTCGTAAAATATAATAAGAATGAGCTTTTCAACTGATATTAAATTAGGTAACGTAAATATTCCAGAATTAAATGCTGCGGATAATAAGGCATTAAAAGATAGTATGAAAGACGAAATAGAATTAGTTTTAAACAAAATAGTCGAATATGTGATAAAAATCAAACAGAATGGAGACACTCCTACTGTCAAAAGTGTCAAGGATAAATTAGATGAATATTATAAAAACAGAGACCTTAGATACAATCAAATCTGCAAACATAGAAGTTTGCGAATTTCTGCAACCAATAAGAACTGTAATGATTTTACACTTGGAAGAACCGGTCCAAGAATATACAAGGGTCAGGTTTTTGAAGACTCAAGAATTAAAAAAATTATTGATGCATTGTTAAGCAATTCTAAAGCAAAAAAATTTTTTGAATTAAAAGAAAAAGTTGCTACTAATACATTGAAAATTAAAATACCTCTAAGACGTTTAGGTATTGGTATGAATGGAGTTAGATATGGATATACCACATATTTAGATGAACCATTATGGTACGACCTTTCTGAACCTAATATTTTAACTGAACTTAATTTACTTCCCAGACGTCAAGCAGTATATCCATTTTTACCAATGATGCCTATACCATTAGTTCGATCAATGGATGGTGGAGCTCCACAATCTAATAAAGGATTAGATACTAAATTTATGGACGATCAAATGAACGAACTTAGTGACATATTAACCATGGATAAAGAAGAGATGGATAGTGTTGAAAAAGAAATGAATAAGGAAGATACAGATGATGAAAACATAATGGATGAGACATTTGGTTTAGGACGAATTGTAAATAAAGACAAGAAAATGGTTCCAATTAAATATATTGATTTTGGAATGACAAAAAAACAACATGCAAAATATCATCAAGCAAATGGCAAGGGTGTTGGTTCAATCAACATCAAAGTATGTAAATTAAATAATGAAACCAAAAAATTTGATTGTAAAGAGACATCTAAACCTGCTGATAAAAGTGAGATCATGAAATTAATTAAAAGTCCAATGATGGATGAAGATAATGATTCTGATTCAGAAGAATTAAATATTGGAACTCATGGACCTAATGAAGATTTTGAAAATGCGAACAAAATATTAAATTTTATTGCAAAAGCAAGAGATGTAAATCATGCGTTGGATAAAATCGAAACATTACTTAAATATTTAGAATATTACGTCGTCCCATTAAAGACCGCAATCAAGGGTAACAATATATATAATAAGTTAAAATATGCTAGAGATTAACATAATATAAAGACATATACGTATAAAAAAAATGAAATTTATAATTTAAATAATATATGAACTATACTATTTAAATCATATATATGGCTACTTTATTATTAACAGAAAATTCTAACAAGATTATATCCAGTCCAAACCTCACTATTAGATTAAAAGAACATCAACTTACAAGTGTGTATGCAATGGATGAATTGGAAAGAACTGGTGTAGTTAAAAGAACAATCACTTCGATAATTCATAAATATCAAATTCATGACGAAGAACGATATTCTTTTTATTCTAGATTTCCTGATAAAACATCTAAACCTATTGACTACATTATAGAAACTAATTTTGGTATTTTAGCTGATGTAGTTGGTTCTGGTAAAACATATGTTATATTAGGTTTATTAAATCATAATTTGGTTCCACCACAACGAGAAAAAGTAATATCTTCTGGAATATTCACATCTTTAAAATATAAAGATGCAGAAAGACCGTTAAAAACAAATTTAATTATTGTTCCACATAATTTAGTCACACAATGGAAGCAAGCTTTCGCATTTTGTAATTTAAAAACTTTTGTCATTGCTAAAAGAAGTGACGTCCAGTTTTTAATATATCCTGAAAATATATTTGATGATAACAATAATAATAACAATAACAATACAGTGGTTGATACTGAAATAATTAATGACGACGAATATCAATATACTAAATTAAATACTGTTGAATATTATGATGTAATTATTTGTTCCAGTACTATGGTTGATGATTATATTAAAAAATTTCCTGATTTAAATTACAGTAGAATAATTATAGACGAAGTATGTTCTATAACATTACCACAAGATTTAAATCTTAATGCTAACTTTTTATGGTTTGTTACAGCAACACCAACTGGTATAGAATATATTCGAAGATATTATATTCGTGATCTAGTTAGTAGTGGTAGAATGCATCGTTTTGTATTTAACAATATTATTATTAAAAATGATGATGAATATGTTGGTAAATCAATGAGTCTTCCATGTCTTAATCAAATTTTGATTAGATGTTTTACACCCAAACAATTAGAAATAGTTCGTGAATTTATTCCTGCAGATGTAATGGATATGTTAAATGCAGGTAATATGAAAGATGCTGTATTAAAATTAAATTGTAATGTTGATACAAATGATAATATTTTGCAAGTAATTACCAATAAAATTGCTACTACTATTCATAACAAAAAGGCAGAATTAACTTATCAAGAGTCAATTAGAGCACGCGATGCAGAAGCACATAACGAACAGATAAATAGGATCAAAGATAAAATTAAAAGTTTAGAAACCAAACTAGAATCAATTACTAATAGGATTAAAGAATTTAATAAAGATAATTGTCCCATTTGTTGTGAAGAATTCGCTTCTATTACACCTGGAGTCCTCCCTTGTTGTAATCAATTGTATTGTGTCCCTTGTCTTACTCAAATCAAAGGTAAATGTCCCACCTGTAGAATTCAGTTTGATATGAAAGACGTTCATGTTATTATGGATAACGTTAAAAAAAATAACCAGGATGATGTTAAACCACCAACCGAAATTACTAAAATTGATGCTACTATTAAAATTATCAAAGATAAAGCTAATGGACGGTTCTTACTCTTTAGTAATTACGACCAAACTTTTCAAGGTCTAATTGATAAAATGAATGAGAATAAAATTACTTTTTCAAAAGTGATGGGTTCTGGTCCGGTGGTTAATAAAACGATTGAACGTTTTAAGTCAGGAGAAATCAAAGTATTAATGTTAAATGCTTCAAATTATGGTTCAGGACTTAATCTTCAAATGGCAACTGATGTTATTATTTATCATCAACTATCTTTGGAATTAGAAACACAGGTTATTGGTAGAGCCCAACGTATGGGACGAACTGATGTTCTTAATGTTTATTATCTGTTACATTCTCATGAAAAATCTAATGTTACTAATCCAAATCTATCACTGGACCTATCAATCGATAATGATGTTAAAGAATTTGATAAACATTTATCAATAAATGACAAACAAAATATTACTCTTAATATAGATGATATTGTGGAAATAAATACAACAAATGCAATCGTTCCTAAGAAAAAACGTAGAACTAAAGCTGAAATTGCAGCTGCTAGTGAAGCAGCTCAAAATGAACCAATTAGACGAAGAAAACCAAAAGTTTCTAATGTTGTAAATTTATAAAATATACTTTAATTTTTTAATTCAAATAATATAATTTTTTATTATTTGAATACAATATTTTTTTTTATTATATTTATCTATCTATATGTCAATTATCGAGTCAAATCAAATAAATCAAATTATTATACATGACGATGTTGTTAATGATGATAATAATCCAACAGAATTGGAAAAAAAAGAACCAGAAAATGGGTCAAATAATATTCCAGCCGAATTGGAAAAACAAGAACCAGAAAATGGGACACATACAAACAATCAACCAAATAATATTCCAGCCGAATTGGAAAAACAAGAACCAGAAAATGGGTCACATACAAACAATCAACCAAATAATATTCCAGCCGAATTGGAAAAAAAAGAACCAGAAAATGTGTTGAATAATATCAGTTTAAACTCCAATATTCGCTCTATTTTAGCAGGACGTCAATTTTTATCAAATAAAAATTATAGATTAAGTGTATCTAATAGTCGTAGCGTTTCAAAAAAACAACAGTCCTATTATGTTCGTAATCTTCACAGGTCTTCTAATAAACATAACTGCAAGAGCAAATCTAACATTACACGTAATGATGAACTCTCTAATACAAATAAAAGTATCGCTAAAACTCATCTAATAAAAAAGGAAAGTCCATCTCTAAATCCAAATCCAATAAGTTCTGAATCTATTATAAAGCCACGACGTAAAAGTATATCTCGTCAATCGTATAAACATAGTATATCAAGTTATAGATCAAGTAGAAAGAGCAAATCAACAAAAAATAAAGATAATCATATGTTAGAATATGGAAAAAAAATAATAAATTCATTTATATCAAATAAAAATAAAAATAAAAATAAAAATCAAAATAAAGATGTAAATTTGTCTCAGCATAAACCAACGCTATCGAATACTATAAATCAAGTACAATCATATGACATACCATATATGAAAAGTAATAATATATTATCAAAATTAGATATGAATTCGCGAAAAATTAAAAAGTCAATCAAGAGTTCAGATTCTATTAAGAGTTCTATTAAGAATTCTAAAAAGAATATAAAAAAAATAGATAATAAATCGTTTGATTCTGAATTGGATAATATTATGTCAATATTCAAATCATATGAACCAAATCTAAATAAATATATAAAAAAAAATGTTATTGATAATAATAATAATAATTAGTCTATAAACATTTCATCAAATATCACATCATATGTGTCTCTCATATATTTAATGAAATCGTTCTTATTTTTTATAATGACATTGTATTGTCTCGCTTTAACTAATTTACTACTTGAATCATCATATGATTCACATATTAAAACAGATGTATTTTTGCTAACAGTTGAAGTTATTTCACCGCCATTATCAGTTATAATTTTCTCCCAATTTTTATTTCTAAATCCGGTCATAACAAATTTGAGACCAGTTAATGGTTTATTTGTATTATTTTCTTTTTTTGGTTTATTTGTATCCAATAATAGTCTATCATGAATATTTTTAGGAACTTTATTATCAAAGAAATCATTAAAGTCTGAAACACGTTCAACAAATTGACTTGCAGTTATATCATCAAAACCACTTATCTCTACAATCATATCATGCAAATTTTCCGTTGATTTTTTCTTTGCTAGTAATATTATATCCGGATATACTGACAATATCTTTCTTATCTTCTTTTCACCAAATCCATGACCGAATAGATTAGATGATATCATTAAGTCTGCAAGCGTCATTCTTTGAAATCCATCTTGTAATTCATTAATTATTTTAGTTGCCTTCTTTTCTTGAAATCCATCTAATTCTAATAATTGAGATTTATTTAGTTTAAATACATCTGCAAGTTCTTTTATCAAACCATTTTCAACAATAGTTTTAAATGTTGATTCATCTACATTCTTGATATCTAATTTTTTTACAAAATATGACAATGTTTTAACAAGTTGAACGTCCCCCATTTCATCAGAATCTAAGATTATATCAATTCCACTCTTATTCCAAGTCCATTCACCGAAATCATCTTCTGAAGGCATTTGTGCTTCTAAAGCTGGACTTTTAACACTCACTATATACGGAATTACATCTCCACTTCTAGTAATTTTAATAATTGCATTTGGACCTATTTTATTATCAAGAACATATTTTGCATTATGGGCGGTCGCATATGTTATTTGAACCCCTCCAAGTTTAATTGGACTGATTCTTATCCTCGGTTTTAAATAACCATCCTTTGATACATTCCATTCTACTTCCTCTACTTTTGCATCCATCATCTCTACGTTTTCTTTATACGCAAAACTATAATCTGGATTACCATCTTTATTTCTTGGATGGTCGTTAATATCTGAAATAATTATTCCATCTATTTCATAAATCGAAATACTTTTACGATTTTTTAGGATAGAACTCAGATTTGGCAGAGTTAGATTATCGAATATTTTAATTTCAAATGGACTAACTAATAGTTGTAATTCAGTCATAATATTATATTGGTTATCAATTGATTTCCATGGTTCTACAATTTCGTAAAACACTAAATCAAGATCTTTCAAAATATTTCCATCAACCTTTTTTGCATTGACTTGTCCCGACACAAAATTTCTTGGATTGGCTGCTATATCCGCATATTTTGTGTTGAAAGTTTCCTTGCGAATTATAATCTCACCCCTCAAAACTATCCTCTCTAGTTTATTCGTTTTTAACCATTGTTTAATCTTATCTATATTCTTTATATTTAGATATTGAATTAGATGTGTGATATTTGAACCAACAGTTCCGTCACCTCTTGTATATAAATGCATTGAGTCATCTTTTGAAACTATAAATAGAGCTGAGATACCGTCTAATTTATCTGAAATTAAAAATGGACCTTTGAATTGAACTTTATATCTAGCAAAAGCGTCTGCATTTTCTAATTTAAGTTTATTCATGCTTCCCATATGATATGGTAATTTTACTTTGTCAATTGAATCTACAGTATAACCAACCCTTTTAAAGATTTTATTATTTGGATCTAATATCATCAATTTACTCATCAATTCATCAAACGTATAATCATTTATAACAGATACACTATTATGATATTTATCATTTGCTGCATTTATAATAATTTCATATAATTTAATATCATTAACATTACTAATAATGTCGTCTATATTGTCATCGAGAAATTTATAAATGTCATCATTAATAATCTTACCAGCTTTAATGTATTTTTTTAAAGTTTTAGATAAATCCATTATATATATGAATATACTGTTATTTTTATATTCTCATATATTTATAAAATCAATTTTTTTGAATTTATAAATATGTTCGTTGTAAAACTATTTTTATTATAATGAGTATATTATATGACACAAAATATATCTTTTTTTTGGTGCATCTGTCACACAACAAAAATTCGGATATACATATTATTTAGACCAACTCTTAAATGTATCTACTTCTACTTTTGGTTTTGGATCTTGTCATCTAAATGATGCAGGTATTTGTAAAATTGACGTTGTATTAGAATCTAAACCTGAATATTGTTTCATTGACTGGTTCTCAACTGCATACAATAATACGGATGATAATGCATTAGAATATATTAATACTATTATATATAAATTTAGTTCAGCCAATTGTAAATTAATATTTTTGTTTCTTCCTAGAGTCGACCATAATGAACGTATTGATTTTTATAATTTGTGTAAGAAACATTTGACATTTAATAATATTTTTTATATTGATCTAAATGAACGTATTACACATTCACCACATATTAACACTGATATGGTCCATACTAATTCAAATGGTTCTGTTTTATATGCACGGACTATATATGATATTTTTATTAGAGAAAAAGATAACATTGTTTTTCCATCCAATCTTATTAAAACAAAATATTGTGACGTCAAACCGCTTGCTGTCAATAAAACATTTAAGTCCAATATGGTGTTAGAGGGTGATTGTACTATTGTTACTTGTAGCTTAATAATTGGACCTAAAAGTGGATTAATTGAAATAAATAATATTAAATACAATTTATGGGACGAATGGTGTCATTATGAAAGATCAAATTGTAAATTAAATAATATATCTATCAAAGGCAATGTGTCATTTAATGTATTACAAGATAAAATTGATACATCTACTTGTAGAAGAGTTGAGACAAATGAAGATCTAAATAAAGAACTAAATATAGTTGAAATATATTATATTGGTGATGAGAATTGTTATTTAAAATTTATAGAAGGCAAATAATTATATTAATAACAATGATGAAAATATTTGTGAATATATCCACCAGGTTGTGGTCTTAATGAAAGTTCAATTGCTGCTCGTAATTCTTCATCTGAATCAACTTCTGGTGAAGTAGCTGATGAAGCAGCTGATGAAGCTAAAGAAGTAGCTGATGAAGCTAAAGAAGTAGCTGATGAAGCAGCTGATGAAGTAGCTGGTAAAGGTTCCATTTGTTCGAACGGACGCTGGCTTAATGAAGCTGCTGATGAAGCAGCTGATGAAGTAGCTGATGAAGTAGAAAATGGACGAGCTAATCTATTTGCAAAGGATGGATGGAATGGACCAGCTAATCTACTGATAGGTGCAGCTAATGATGTAGTGCTTCTCAATCTTTTTGCAGATGGTTCAGACACGGTAGATGATGTGGATGATGTTGATGCGATGGATGCTGCAGATGCTAGTACTCGAAATAGAGGACGTAAATCAATTTTTTCTAAACTTTTTCTTCCTTCTTGATTGGAAACAAACATTACAGGACCATCCAGTGTAAAACGTGGAAAGTTACCAGTCATAATCTTAAAGAAATTTTTAGAAATAGTATTAAGTGCATGTATTCCTCCATTTGCATTAAATATTAAATGTATTCTATCGAAATATAATTCCATGTGCATAATATCTCGTTTTAAATTTAATTTGAATCTTTTAATTTTTCTTTTTTGAGTGACATCATACAAGTGAATGCTATCAAATGGTTTGAATGTATAAAATGCTGTATATAATGTGGGTGAATCTGGACTATCTTTTGTAAAAAAATTATCAACCACCATAAAGTTACACCTTCTTTCTCTATATCTTTCTTTATAGGCGGAATGAGGATCAGGATCAGGATCAAAATCAGAATCATCCGATTTATACTCATCTACAATATACTCGCTATCTAATCTAAGTTGTTTGTCATAAAAATATACACCGAGTTCACCTTTCACAACTATATTGTCTCCAGAAGGACTAACTTTAATATCCTCCGGCTTATCTTGTATGGAGTCACCTTCCCGTTCTATTCGTCCACTAGAAACTCCATAAATTAAAATACGATTAATATTATCCTCAGGGTCGTATATGCTGATAATCATTGATCTTCCATCTTTACTAAAAGCAATCATTCGATAATCCGAATATCGCACATTAACTGGATGGGAAACAAGATTACGTAACAAACTTGAATAATTAAAAACTTCAAAATTAAAATAATCTTCTATATAGGTGTGGTGTATGATCGCAAATTGAATATTATTTTCATAAGGAGCCGGATTAAATACAATATTTTTTATTTTTATATTAAAACTAACTATTTCTATATGTCGTCCATCTAATGGATTAACAAAATATAATACATAATACGTTCTTCTTCCATAAACAGTTTCATAAACAACTGCAATAAATCTTTCTTTAACCATTGGATCTAACATTTCTGTCGCAAACATTGGTAGCATTACTATTAAAGATATAGACATTCCATCTGGTGTTATTTTTTTCCATGTACCTTCTTTAGACACTTGACATGCTTTAGACAAATAGTCTGTTGTTTCATTTCTGACTGGATCTATTGTTGATCTAAATGATATTGCTAGTGCTGGTGCTG
>Ga0114973_10002872_pt1 | contig 12363 bp, 10 predicted proteins | sample M_140807_MF_Meta_FD_87025 | JGI IMG/M metagenome (GOLD analysis project Ga0114973, IMG submission 87025) | Freshwater microbial communities from Lake Montjoie, Canada to study carbon cycling - M_140807_MF_MetaG | ecosystem: Environmental > Aquatic > Freshwater > Lake | place: Lake Montjoie... | reverse complement strand
GCTGGCATTGCAGGTAGCGTGTTCACGATGATTGGATCAACCAACCCAGGCACAGGACAACTGTATATCGTTGATACCTTTATCGTGGTCGTTTTTGGCGGCGTTGCCAGCATCATGGGTACTACGTTATCTAGTTTCATCATTGCGCAGTTGCAAACCACGTTCGAGTTCATGACCACAAGCTCATATGCCAAAGTGTTGTTGATGCTTATCGTGGTGGTGATACTTTACTTTCGCCCGAATGGCTTGTTTTCTCCCAAAGTGAGGAGTTGATATGCCAAAAGATTTTTTACGCAAAAGTTGGTGGGTGAACTTCATCATCATCTTTGGTTTGCTTTTGTTATTGCCGATGGCGTCTCCCGCATTCAGGGTACCTCTTTATGGCAAATACCTTTCATTCGCTTTTGTTGCTTTAGGTATTGTGCTGAGTTGGGGATATTGCGGCATTCTCAGTCTGGGCCAAGGCATCTTTTTTGGCATAGGTGCATACGCATTGGCCATGTTTTTAAAGCTAGAAGCTTCGAGCCCAGAATTGCCGGACTTTATGGTATGGAGCAGTGTGGAGCAATTGCCATTGGCTTGGCTTCCATTTCAAAGTTTCAGCTTTACTTTGATATGTATTTTTGTGATGCCTGTTCTGGTGGCATTTCCATTTACCTATTTGATATTCAAAAAACGTGTCAGTGGTGTTTACTTCGCCATTTTGACACTGGCGTTGTCGCTGACCTTGACGGTAATGATTATCGGTAGCCAAGGTGGCACAGGCGGCGCCAACGGCATCACAGACTTCAGCAGCTTGCTTGGCTGGGATGTGGCGTCAGACGAAGCACGCACCCGCTTGTATTACATGATGCTAGGACTGCTGGCTCTGTGTGCGGCCTTGGTGCAATATCTGGTTTCATCCCGTTACGGCAAAGTATTGATAGCTATCAGGGACAGAGAAGACAGAGTGCGATTCTCAGGCTATGACACGGCGTGGATCAAGGCGGCCACTTTGTCCGTTTCATGCGTGCTTGCCTCAATCGGTGGCGCCATGTTTGTATTGTTTACAGGCTTGATCACACCGCAATTGGTAGGCGCTGTTGCTTCAGTAGAAATGATTGTGTATGCCGCATTCGGTGGTCGTACATCTGTTCTAGGTGCGGTATTTGCTGCGTTTGCAATTGGTTGGCTCAAATCCGCTTTGTCTGAAGAGTTCCCTCAAGGTTGGTTATTTTTCTTGGGTGGATTGTTCTTGCTTGTGACAGCCGTACTACCTCAAGGCATTTCAGGCTTGCTAGATTATTTTAAAAAACGACCAACAGTCACAGGTGATAGCCAATGAGTAGCCAGTCATTGCTAGAGGTACATGATTTACTGGTCAGTTTCGGTGGCTTTGTGGCCATTGACCATGTCAATTTGTCTATCCAGTCAGGCGAGATACGTTGCATCATTGGACCGAATGGCGCAGGCAAAACCACTTTGCTCGATGCCATATGTGGCAAGACACCGGCGACTCAGGGCAGTATTTTCTTTAAAGGCATTCGGATAGACAGTGAAAGTGAATTCAAACGCACCCGAATGGGCATGGGGAGAAAATTTCAAACCCCCTCTGTGTATGACGATTTAACGGTTTACCAAAACATACAAATTTCTGTGCCGAAAGGACAGAGCATGCTGTCTGCCATATTCAATAGTGATGATCAGTTCACTCAAGAAATAGGGGATGTGGCTGAGATCACCAATCTCTTGACTATGCTGGATGTGCAAGCGGGGACACTCAGCCACGGACAAAAGCAGTGGTTGGAAATAGCGATGTTGCTGGTGCAGCATCCGCAATTGCTTTTGTTAGATGAACCAGTGGCGGGCATGAGCTTGAAAGAGAGAGATCAAACAGTGGATTTGATACAACGAATTTCAGCCATTCAAGCCATTGTCGTGATTGAGCATGACATGGATTTTGTGAAGAAGCTGTCTGGCAACGTCACTGTATTGCATCAGGGCGCGATTTTGTGTGAAGGCTCTATTGAACAAATCCAAGCAGACCCGCGCGTGCGAGAAGTCTACTTAGGCGATTAGGGGATGACTTTGCTACACACAACAGAATTGATGGCCGGTTATGGACAAAGCATTGTTTTGCATGGAGTGTCCTTTAATATGAAGGCGCATGAGGCGGTGGCGGTGGTTGGAAAAAATGGCATGTCCAAATCTACATTTTTTAAAACCTTGATGGGTTTATTGCCTGCCCATTCAGGCCGTATCGAGTTCATGGGGCAGGACATTACCCGCATGCCTGTGTTTGAACGGGCTCGCATGGGAATGGGTTATGTGCCGCAAGGTCGGTTGTTGTTCAGTCAGTTATCGGTTGAAGAAAACTTATTGACTTCTCTTAACACGGGTCGACTCAAAAAAATCCCCGATCTTGTGTATGAATTGTTTCCGGTTCTCTCCCAAATGAAGGACCGCAAAGCAGGCAATTTATCTGGCGGACAGCAGCAAATGGTAGCGATTGGTCGTGCTTTGACAGCCGGGCCCAGCTTATTGATTCTCGATGAGCCGACGGAGGGAATTCAGCCTTCCATCATCAAAGAAATTGCAACTGCGCTGATTAAATTGCAACAGGCCACCGATTGCACTGTGTTGTTGTCAGAGCAGGTATTGAGTTTTGCCGTCAGTGTGGCTGACAGATTGGTGGTTCTTGAGCGCGGTGCAGTTGTGCATTCGTGTGGCAAGGAAGCAGGGGACGTTGATGCCGTCAAGGCATTTTTAACAATTTAACAATTCACAGGAGAACTCAGATGAGACATGGTGATATATCAAGCAGCAAGGATTGCGTTGGCGTTGCAGTGGTGAACTACAAAATGCCCCGTTTGCATACCAAGGCTGAAGTGTTGGATAACGCGCGCAAGATCGGGGATATGCTGATTGGCATGAAACAAGGTCTGCCTGGCATGGATCTGGTGATTTTTCCTGAATACTCTACCCACGGCATCATGTATGACTCGAAAGAGATGTATGACACAGCCGCTACAGTGCCGGGTGAAGAGACTGAAATTTTCGCTGCCGCTTGCCGTAAGGCCAAGGTGTGGGGCGTATTCTCTTTGACCGGTGAGCGTCACGAAGAGCACCCTAAAAAAGCGCCATACAACACCTTGATCCTGATGAATGACAAAGGTGAAATCGTACAAAAATACCGCAAGATCATGCCTTGGGTGCCTATTGAAGGTTGGTATCCAGGCGATTGCACTTACGTGTCCGACGGTCCTAAAGGGATGAAGATCAGTCTCATCATTTGCGATGATGGCAATTACCCAGAAATCTGGCGTGATTGCGCCATGCGCGGCGCTGAATTGATTGTGCGTTGCCAGGGGTATATGTATCCTGCCAAAGAGCAGCAAGTCATTGTTGCCAAGGCCATGGCCTGGATGAACAATTGCTATGTTGCTGTTGCCAATGCATCTGGTTTTGATGGGGTGTATTCCTATTTTGGTCACTCTGCCATCGTTGGCTTTGATGGCCGCACACTTGGCGAATGCGGTGAAGAAGACATGGGCATTCAGTATGCTGAACTCTCAGTCAGTTTGATTCGTGATGCAAGACGCACTATGCAATCTCAAAACCATTTGTACAAGTTATTACACCGCGGATATACGGGAAAAATAAATTCAGGAGAAGACGCCAACGGTGTCGCGGCCTGTCCGTTTGAGTTTTACTCCAAATGGATCAATGATCCCGAAGGTACCCGCAAAATGGTTGAGTCCATCACCCGATCTACACCAGGAACGGACGAGGCACCGATAGAAGGCATCCCCAACCAAACCACTAAACACCGTTGATATCTATATGAAACAGGCACCTCGACTTGATGAATGCTCAAGCGGGGTGTCAGTGATATTCTTCATTCTGATGGTTTCAACCCGGTGATAACTCCTTTGACAATTTCCTACCATCCGCTAGGTGAAGAAGAACTGGTTTTTCGCCAAGCCTTTGACCATCAACTGCCGTTGCTCATTAAAGGTCCTACCGGTTGCGGAAAAACACGTTTTGTTGAATTCATGGCGCAACAGTTGAAGTTGCCGATGTGGACAGTGGCTTGTAATGAAGACACCAGTGCCAGCGATTTGGTTGGTAGATATATCTTGAAGGGAAACGAGACGCCTTGGATAGATGGTCCTCTTACGCAGGCTGTCAGGCAAGGCGGTATTTGTTATTTGGATGAAGTGATTGAAGCGCGTCAAGAAGCACTGGTTGTATTGAATGCTGTGGCAGATCACCGTCGGCAGTTGTTCATTGACAAGACCAATGAAGTGTTGCGAGCGCCCGCCCATTTCATGCTGGTGGTGTCTTACAACCCTGGGTACCAAAGCGTGATGCGCGACTTGAAAGAGTCGATCAAGCAGCGGTTTGTTGCCGTGAGGTTTGATTATCCAGCGATTGAACTTGAACAGCGCATCATCGAAAGCGAGTCTGGCTGTGTTTCACAGCTCGCGCTTTCACTTGCAAACTTCGGAGCAAGGTCGCGCAAACTGGTAGGCAGCGGATTGTTTGAAGGTGTCTCTACCCGCATGTTGATTCATGCCGCTAAATTGATGACACAGAAATCGGGACAACAAAACTTATTGGAAGCGGCTTTGATTGACCCTGTCACTGACGAGCCCACCATCAGAGCAAGTTTGCTGGCTTTGCTGCCATTGGTCATGGCCGCTGTAGAGATGTGATGGTATAGCCATGGCCACTGTCATTGCCGATAAATGGATGGAGTCTGTTTTGCGCGGTTTACAGCAGCCCGCGCAAAGTCTACCGATGGTGTCAGTTGAGCGAAGTCAACAACAGCAGAGATTGGCGATTACTCCTTACGGTTTGTCCTTGCCGCACCATTTGTCACAGCAACTCTCAGGTGTTTTACAAGGTAGCTGCCAAGCTGTTGATCTGCTGTGTATGGTGGCGCACGCCAAAGCCCATTTGAAATATTCTGCATTTTTTCAGCCAGTAGGAAAGTTCAAGCATCTTTCTCTGGCACTGATTTCCTTGCTTGAGGATGAACGTGTTGAACGTTTGATCAATCAGGACATTGAAGGCATGAGCGCTGTATTTACTGCGCGAATGGACAAAGATCAGGCGCTGGGTATTGGCGGTGTTGAAACGCAGTTGGCCAAAATGACTGTGTGTTTGAACCGCAGACACAATGTGTATCAGGATTACTGGTGCGGCAAAGCGCTTGATATGTATGAACAGGCGTTGAGCAGCGGCGGCGGTTTTTCAGCCTTGCGCGAAGCTGGATCGATTTTGGCGAATGATCTCGGTCAGATGCGTTACAGGTTTGACCATACCCGTTACGCAGTTTGGCCACCCTACCGCGATGACAATTCGATTCTTTGGACAGATACATCTGCAGAACAAAAAGTACAGGAAACTGTTACACATTCACGTACGTCTGCCCCGCTTGAGACAGAGTTGCCCCCCAAGGAAGAGAAATGGATTTTTTACTATGACGAATGGGACGCAGTCACAAAAGCCTTGAAGAAAGCAATAGTCACAGTGAACCATTTGGGTTTAATGCCAGCTTCAGGCGTACAACGTATTCCTTTGCGTGCCGCGCACACCGCGTATTTGAAATCCCGTAGAAAGAGCGCCCTTCGAGGTGAATTCAAGCGATCTGTTGATTCAAGCGAGCTACTGTGGCTGGACAAAGCCATTGAAAGAAATATTGATTTACGCTGTCACATATCTAAGGATGAAAATATTTTTCAACAATGGCAACGACAGCAGTTGAGTGCAGGTGTGATGGTATTGATAGACGCATCTGAATCTGCAAACGACCGGATAGAGGGAAGTTTCACCAGTATTCTTGATCTGGAAAAAAAAGCTGTCACCTATCTGGCAGATTTTTTTCAATCTGCTCATATTCCTTTTGCTGTTTCGAGTTTTCATTCGAATACCAAAGACGATGTAAGCGTTACTTTGCATAAAGATTTTGTGTCTCCGTGGGCAGACAAACAACGCCGTGCATTGCAAGCTCTGCAGGCTGGATACTCCACCAGACTTGGCGCTGCACTGCGGCATATGAGCAGTTTGTGTGCAAGCCGGTTACAGCAGCCCATGGTGTTGGTGTTGACCGATGGGATACCCAGCGATGTAGACTGTCTCGATGAAAATTATTTATGGCAGGACAGTCAATTTGCGGTGACTCAATTGCGAGAGGAGGGGGTCAGCGTGATGTGCTTGAAAATAGGCGTCTTACAAGGTTCTATATGTCAGCAAATCTTTGGTTTGTCGCATACTGTGGTTTGTGAGGCTGCTAATATTGAATTTGCGATGCGCAATATGTTGAAAAAAATAAGAAAGAGCTTTCCATGAAGACTGTTATTCCTGTGGGCGTGCTTTTCTCGCAAACAGGTGCTACCTCGGTGATTGAGAAAACCCAGTTGCATGCTACCTTGCTGGCAATTGATGCGGCCAATCATTTGTTGTCAACGCATGGGTTAGCCATTGAGCCGTTTTACATGGATCCTCAATCTGATCCATTTTTGTTTTCTTCTATGAGTGAAAAATTGATCACCGAGCAAAGGGTGAGCGTCATATTTGGTTGTTACACATCTATCAGTCGTAAGTCGGTGGTGCCAGTGATCGAAAAGCACAACAAACTGCTTTTTTATCCTACCTTGTACGAGGGATTTGAATTCTCACCCAATGTCATCTATACGGGTGCATGTCCAAACCAGAACATCATTATTTTGGCTGAATTCATGTTCTCCATGTTTGGTAAAAATTGTTATTTGGTGGGCTCAGATTATGTTTACCCTTACGAGTCCAACCGCATCATGAAAGACATGGTGAATGGATTTGGTGGAAAGATCTTGGGTGAGCATTACCTCAGTCTGGAGGCATCCCATGCTGAATTCAGACCTGTTGTGGATGACATCGCAGCGTGCAAACCTGACTTTATTTTTTCAACTGTGGTCGGCTCATCTACGGCCGCTTTGTATGAAACCTATTCACAAGCAGGTTTGCAACCGATAACAACGCCGATCGCCAGTTTGACGACATCAGAAGCGGAATTGGCAAGCATGCAGCCTTTTGCCAGAGCCGACCATTTCACTGCGGCGCCCTTTTTTGCCTCACTGCTCAAGCATTCACCCATACCTACATGGCAGCAATTAGCATCTCAGACCCGCGAAGTGCCGGTGAATCAATGCTGGGAATCTGCCTACTTTCAGGTTATGCTGTTCGCCAAAGCGCTCATAGAAGCAGAAGACTCGCAGACAGACAGTTTGCTTAAGGTATTGCGCGGTATGGAAGTAGAGGCACCGCAGGGGCGCGTGCGTATCGATCCAGATAACAACCATTGTTGGGTGTATTCACGCATCGGCAAATCCAGGGCCGATGGTGATTTTGAAATAGTGAAGGAATCAAAGAGGACCGTGCGGCCAGACCCGTACCTGATGTCCTATGCCATTTCAGCTTTGTAGTTTTTTCACTTTGACAGTATGTGTTTGACCTTGGTTTTGCAGATAAATGTCGTCAAGGAGGATATATGGAACAGCGAGATGTAGTCGCCGGTTTACGCCAGATGCAGGTGGGTTTATGTCATCCCCTTGGCGCTGAATGCCGTTTGATTTCTCAGCAACTTGAGCGATTGGGCATGACGTATCAGCAAGTATGGCCGCCAGTGATGAGCGATTTACTCGGCGTCGATCTGGTCGTATTGGCCTTGGTGCCAGAGGCCTTCATCAAGATTGACAAGGCTTTGCTTCAAGCCTTAAAAAATAAGATTGTGGTGTCAGTCTTGCAATTCGAGAGCCCTACTGTGCTTGATTTAGCGTGTCAGTTGAATTCTTCTTCATTGTTATTTTCACCTGTCAAACCATTCGGCGTTTTGTCAGCCATCGTGTTAGCCGTCAATCAGCACAAGGTTCGTGAGGATTTGATCAAGCGTATCAACAAGCTCGAAGGCCGTATCGAATCTGTCCGCATCATTGAACAAGCCAAACGTTTTCTCATGGATACCAGTGGCATCTGCGATGCAGATGCTTTCAAGATTATCCGTAACCGATCAATGGATAAGCGTTGCTCTGTAGAGGACGTTGCCCACAGCATCATCACTGCGAAAGATGCATTGGAGTCTGCACTAGGTGAATCCTCACCCGTCAGCAGTTCACACAAGTCAGAGGCAAAGTCCAAAGGCTCGGGGTCTGTGGTTCGCATCAAATAAAACCTCTGGTTCAGACAAATTCAGCACTGGTTTGGCGCTGAGTTTTTTTGATGCACCTTAGTAGGGCTTGAATTGGGTGCATTTCAAACCCTTCAACCCGATTTGACGCACTGAAATAGTTCAAACCACAGTTTTACTGCATGGCACAAGGCTTGCAATGGTAGTTGGCGCAGCCCACAAGGCGCGTTTCTTCTAACCCTTGTATTGTTTTGGAGCACATCGAATGTTTAACCGTCGCTTTCATCTGAAAACCCTGGTCGCTGCAGCTGCAGTTGCCAGCGGCTCTTTGTATATGACCGCTGTGCATGCCGCAGACACCATCAAAGTCGGTGTCTTGCACAGCTTGTCTGGCACCATGGCTATTTCTGAAACCGTGTTGAAAGACACTGTGCTGATGGCTATTGATGAAATCAACGCCAAAGGCGGCGTGCTGGGTAAAAAACTTGAACCCGTCGTGGTCGACCCCGCTTCGAACTGGCCTTTGTTTGCAGAAAAAACAAAGCAGTTATTAGGGCAAGACAAAGTGGCTGTGATCTTCGGTTGCTGGACGTCTGTGTCACGTAAATCTGTGTTGCCAGTGGTAGAGGAAATGAACGGGTTGCTGTTCTATCCTGTTCAATACGAAGGTGAAGAACTGTCTAAGAACGTGTTTTATACAGGTGCTGCCCCTAACCAACAAGCTATTCCAGCAGTTGACTACCTGATGAGCAAAGATGGCGGTGCAGCCAAGCGTTGGGTGTTGTTGGGTACTGACTATGTGTATCCACGTACCACCAACAAAATCTTGCGTGCCTACTTGAAAAGCAAAGGCGTGAAAGAGTCTGACATCGACGAAAAATACACACCTTTCGGTCACTCTGACTACCAAACTATTGTTGCTGATATCAAGAAATTCTCTGCTGGCGGTAAGACAGCCGTGGTCTCCACCATCAACGGTGACTCCAATGTTCCTTTCTACAAAGAACTTGGCAATGCGGGCTTGAAAGCCAAAGACGTGCCTGTGGTGGCATTCTCTGTGGGTGAAGAAGAGCTTCGCGGTGTGGACACCAAGCCACTGGTCGGACACTTGGCGGCATGGAATTATTTCCAATCCATCAAGAGCCCTGCCAATGATTCATTCATTAAAAAATGGTCTGACTATGCCAAAGCCAAGGGCATCGCAGGTCACAAGGACAAGCCTTTGACCAACGACCCGATGGAAGCAACATATATCGGTATCAACATGTGGAAGCAAGCCGTTGAAAAAGCCAAATCCACCGATGTCGACAAAGTCATCGCTGCCATGGCCGGTCAAACATTTACTGCGCCAAGTGGCATCACTTCCAAGATGGATGAGAAAAACCATCACTTGCACAAGTCTGTGTTCATTGGCGAAATCAAAGCCGACGGACAGTTCAATGTGGTGTGGAAAACACCTGGTCCTGTGAAAGCAAAACCATGGAGCCCTTACATCGAAGGCAACGACGTCAAGCCTGACGAACCTGTCAAGAAGTAATGCATGTGGGATTGCATTGATTGCATGTGCAGTCAATGCGGGAAGTGAAACATGAGGGGGAGGGCGTGAGTCACTCCCCCTTTTGATGAACAGCGAAAAGAGCAGGTATGAAAGCGATCGTATGGTTTGGGATGTGTTGTTTGTATGGGCTGAGTTTTTCAGTGGCACACGCATTGACATCGCAACAGGTGCATGACATCGTATCGGGCGAAACAGACACCCGTATTGAAAGTCTGCAAAAAACATTGGCACAAGCCGATGCACAAACAGCTGTTTTTTTGCAGGCATTGGCTGATGATGCCGTGCTGGTGGCCGGCCAGCAAGTATTGATCGTCAGAGACAACAAGGCCACTGATGCCGTCACTAACCAAGAAACGGCATTACCCACAGGTGCTGAAAATGTGGTCAGCAATAACCGCATGCGCGGTGAAATAGATTCAGCGCTGGCTGCTTTGCAATTGCTCAGTCCTGACGATGCATTGCGAATGAAGGCTGCGCAGGCATTGCTGTCCGAACCCGATCCAAGTAAAAAAATATTGCTTGAAAAAGCGATTGCTGCAGAGAAAAATCCTGCTGTCAGTCAGTTGCTGCTATTGGCTCAAGCTGCGATTGACATCACCAGCACAGACGCCAAAGTGCGTTTGGCCGCAGCCAAAGCCTTGGGTAACAGCAAAACACCGAATACGCAGTTGCTGTTGAACCAGCAAATGACCCAGGAAACCGACGCGGCGGTGAAAGCACAAATGCTGGCTTCGCTAGCTGACATCAAATCTGCACTGGCATGGGGTGAGCGCTTGGGCGCGCTTTTCACGGGTTTGAGTCTGGGATCGATATTGTTGTTGGTTGCACTCGGACTTGCCATCACCTATGGGTTGATGGGGGTGATCAATATGGCGCATGGCGAGTTGATGATGGTCGGCGCGTATGCCACTTATGTCGTGCAAGCATTTTTCCGCAAACACATGGGCGGCGCTTTTGACTACTATCTGGTTGCGGCTTTACCCGTTGCATTCCTCTCGGCAGCTTTGGTAGGCGCCTTGGTGGAACGTGCAGTCTTGCGTCATTTGTATGGACGCCCGCTAGAGACTTTGTTGGCCACATGGGGCATCAGTTTGATTTTGATGCAAACCGTCAGGACATTGTTCGGCGCACAAAATGTAGGCGTTGAAAACCCATCTTGGATGAGTGGTGGTGTTGAGGTCCTGGTGAATCTCAGTCTGCCTTGGAACAGGTTGTTTATTGTGTTGTTTGCATTACTGGTGCTTGCAGGTGTGGCTTTGTTGATCAGCCAGACGAGGTTGGGTTTGTTTGTGCGCGGCGTGACACAAAACCGCGCCATGGCATCGTGCATGGGCGTGAATACGGCGCGTATAGATACCTATGCTTTTGCACTCGGCTCTGGTATTGCGGGTCTTGCCGGTTGTGCGTTGAGTCAAATCGGCAACGTGGGCCCAGACCTGGGCCAAGGCTACATCGTCGATGCGTTCATGGTGGTGGTGCTGGGAGGCGTTGGCCAACTGGCCGGGACTGTGTATGCGGCCTTGGGTCTGGGTGTATTGAATAAATGGTTAGAAGGTTGGACCGGGGCAGTGTTGGCAAAAATAGCAGTGCTGGTATTCATCATCATCTTCATCCAGAAAAGACCGCAAGGTTTGTTCGCGATGAAGGGTCGCAGTGCGGAGGCTTGAGATGAAAACCATCACGCTTCCTCAACCGGTTCGTTTGCTGTCCCCTTTGGGATGGACCGTATTTATAGGCATCTTGCTGGCTGTCGGTGTGTTGGTGCCTGTACTCAATCTGTGGGTACCTGTGGGTCACGCATTGCACATGAGTGATTTCGCGGTGTCACTGATAGGCAAGATCATGTGCTACGCCATGTGTGCCTTGGCCATGGATTTGATTTGGGGTTACACAGGGATTTTGTCGCTAGGACACGGTTTGTTTTTTGCACTCGGCGGATACGCCATGGGTATGTATTTGATGCGGCAAATTGGTACAGACGGCAATTACAAATCTGAACTGCCTGATTTCATGGTGTTTTTGGATTGGAAAACTCTGCCGTGGCATTGGTATTTCAGCGATAGCTTTATTGCAACATTGCTGCTGGTGGTGCTGGCGCCTGGATTGTTGGCGTTGGTGTTCGGTTATTTTGCTTTTCGTTCACGCATCAAAGGTGTGTATTTCTCCATCATTACGCAAGCCATGACTTTTGCATTCATGTTGTTGTTCTTTCGCAATGAGACAGGGTTTGGTGGCAACAACGGCTTCACCGATTTCAAACGGATTTTGGGCGTACCGATGGCCACACCCGCCATGCGCATGTTGCTGTTCGTGTTGACTGGTTTGTGTTTATTAGGTTGTTATTTGGCGGCGCGTTGGCTAGTACAAAGCAAGTACGGTCGTGTGTTGCAGGCGATACGCGATGCTGAAAGCCGAGTGATGTTTTCTGGCTATTCACCGCTTCCCTACAAACTCAGTATCTGGGTGATATCCGCCATGATTTGTGGCGTTGCCGGTGCTTTGTATGTGCCTCAGGTAGGCATCATCAACCCCAGCGAAATGAGTCCAGCCAATTCCATTGAGATAGCGATCTGGGCTGCGGTAGGTGGCCGCGCTACATTGATCGGACCGATAGTGGGTGCATTCATGGTCAATGGAGCCAAAAGCTGGCTGACTG
>Ga0114973_10002871_pt1 | contig 12364 bp, 13 predicted proteins | sample M_140807_MF_Meta_FD_87025 | JGI IMG/M metagenome (GOLD analysis project Ga0114973, IMG submission 87025) | Freshwater microbial communities from Lake Montjoie, Canada to study carbon cycling - M_140807_MF_MetaG | ecosystem: Environmental > Aquatic > Freshwater > Lake | place: Lake Montjoie... | reverse complement strand
CGGCAAGGCCCGTCTGGCCCTTTCGGCCTGTTCGCTTGCTCGGTCCTGCGCCCATTCGGTCAACAACGGCATCAGGCTGGTGTCGAGCATGGCGGGACGGCCATTGCGCCAGTCTTCCCACGGGAAAAACCGGTACCAAGGCCTGAAACGGGCGGTGGGCGGCAAAGCGGACGGAGTGGTAATACCGCCGGTCAGCGCGAGATAACCGATCGAGACGACATGGCGGCGTCCCTCTTCCTCGTCGGCGGCGCGGCCGCGATCGCCGAAAGTGTAGAGCTGTTCGACATAGCCGAGATCGCAACCGGCCTGCTCGGTCACAAACACCCTGAGCGCGATATCCAGCGTCCGGTAAAGCGAGGGATCGAAGCGGCCCGAGGGCAGCGACCACAGAATTTGTTCACCTCCGCGTCCCTCCGGATCGGCGGGTTCCGCGTTTCTGGCCACCAGAATTTGCGGCGATTGATGGTCCAGCGTCACCACGGCGGCGGCAATGTCGATGTCGATCAGGGCTTGCGGATGCTGCGCCGTCTCTCTCATGGACCGGTCTTTCGCTTAATCGGCGAGCGGGAGATGGAAGGGCGTGCCCTCGAACGCATCGGCCCCGCGCCCGATCGACTGGATGGCCGAGACCATGCGGCCCTGCCGTTTCAAAATCTGGTCTGCCGCCGACACCAGCACGGGATTGGGCGTGGCCGAAGCGGAGGCCTGACGCAGGCGGCGGGCGATCCGCAGTTCGTCCTGATGGGGAAACAGCGCGCAGGCGGTAATAAAGGCGGCCGCGGTGGAGCGGCTGATCCCGGCCCAGCAATGGATCACAATCGGGTGCATTCTGTCCCATTGCTTCACGAAATCCAGCAGCGTGTGCACATGCGCCTCGCTCGGCATGATGTGGCCGTCGAGCGGTGCGGTGATGTCGCTGACGCCGATGAACAAATGCCGGTCGGGCGTGATGACGCCAGGCCGTTCCACCACGGTGGCTGCATTGATCAGCGTCACCACATGGCTGGCATTGGTGCGGGTGACGGTTTCATGCAGCCGCGCCAGCGAGGAGACATGGATTTCGGGCATCATCACTCCTTCAGGGCTGCAATATCGCGCGACAGCAGTTCGACCCGCTGCACCATCAACTGTTTGGCCTCGTCGGTCGGCAGCGGGGTCAAGAGGTTTTCGGTGTCACGGGTCAGTTTGGGAGGACGGCCGAAAAACCGCAAGGCCTCCTCCTCCTGAAAACCGGCGAGACGGGTAGCCTCGTAATAGGCTGCGGCTTTGTCGGCGGTTTTGGTCAGGACTGTCAGCGAGGGCGTCAACAGGGGCGCAAGTCCGAACCGGATATGGATGGCCGCCTGCAAACGCGCCTCGAAGGTTTTGTAGTCCATCCCCAAGGTGGCCTTGAACGGCGAGATCATATCGCCGATCACATATTCGGCCGCATCATGCAGCACGATGGCCAGCTGCTCCTTGGGGCCGAGACCGGGGGACAGCTGCCGTCCGATCATCTCCACCAGCACCGAATGCTGGGCGACTGAGAAGGCATGCGAGCCGTGCGTCTGCCCGTTCCAGCGCGCCACACGCGCCAGCCCGTGCGCGATGTCGTCGATTTCGATATCGAGCGGCGAGGGATCGAGCAGGTCGAGCCTGCGGCCCGACAGCATCCGCTGCCAGGCGCGCGGGGAGGCTTTGCTTGGGGGTTCTTTGACAGGCATCACAACCGTTCCCCGATGGCGCGCACTTCCTCGTGGCGGAAGCAATCGGTCAGGTGGTCATTGACCATGCCGACCGCCTCCATGAAGGCATAGACGATGGTGGGGCCGCAGAATTTGAAACCGAGTTGTTTCAACTCTTTGGAAACGCGCTCGGAGACCTTGGTCTGTGTCGGCACCTCGTTGTGGTGGCGGTAAGTGTTTTGTTGCGGGCGTCCGTCATAATGCTTCCACAACAGATCGGTGAAACCCTGCTTCTGTTCGATCTCCATCCAGATGCGCGCGCTCTCGATCGTGCCGATGATCTTGGCGCGGTTGCGGATAATGCCCGTATTGTTCATCAATTCCTCCACCTTGGCGGCATCGTAATTGACAATAAGGTGCGGCTGGAAACCGTCAAAGGCCTCTCTGAAGGTCTCGCGTTTGCGCAAGATGGTGATCCATGACAGGCCCGCCTGAAACCCGTCGAGAATGAATTTTTCGAACAAGGCGCGGCTGTCGAATTCCGGCACGCCCCAATCGGTGTCGTGATAGGCGACATAGAGCGGGTCTGTGCCGGGCCACGGGCAGCGATATTTGCCATCTTCGTGCAGAATTGCCGGACGCGGTGTCATCTCAGGCCTTTGGAATTGAAATCGGAAAGTCGAATACCGCCCAATCGGGCTTGTACGGAACCAGTGCGACACCGCCAGCAGTGATGGGCTGGCCCTTGGCCTGTGCCTCGGCAACGCGGTCGAGCCGCAACAGCGCGAGGCCTTTGCCGCCCGCGGTTACGGAACCGAGATGACCGGCAGGCAGTGTCCCGGCCAGCACTTCGATGCCCTCGGAGGCGGCAAAGCCGTCGGGAAACACCACAGGCACGACACGATTGCGCGCCAGTCCGCGATGCTCCATCCGCGACACGACCTCTTGCCCGACATAGCAGCCTTTATCAAAGGCCAGACCGTGCAACTGGTCGAGATTGATCTCGTGCGGAAACACCGAGCCGAACATATAATCCTTGCCGCCTTCGGGCAGGCCCAAGGCAATGCGACGGGCGTGATAGGCGCCGGTGGCCCCGGTGTTTTCTTCGCCGCGCTCGCCGATCACCCGATAGCCCATGGCAGGCAGACGCGGATCGGCAAAGCCGACAGCATCGGCTTCGGGGTGTTGATCACCCCACAGGGCCGTCACGCCCCATTCGCTTGAATGATCGTCAATCGTCACCGCCGCACGCAACCGGTAGAGTGTCAGGCGTTTGACCAGATCGGGCGCAAGCGCCAGCGGGCAATCAATCAAGAAGCTGTCGTCGGCGCGGGGGTCGCGCAGGATGAACAGATCGCTGATCACCTTGCCTTGCGGGGTCAGAAGAGCGGCATAGGCGGCCCGTGTCTGGTCCGTTTCGGGCACGGTTTGGGTCAGCAAGCGGTTCAGAAATATCTCGGCATCCGCGCCGGTCACGGCGAGAACGGCGCGATCGTTCAAAAATGCTGAAGTGCTGGACACAAGCGATGACATCCTGATTGGATCCTGTCTGGTCTGGCTGTTCAAGTCGGTCTGGATGGGGTTAAATGGATTGTTATCCATACCTAAGTCTGTTTGGCCTAGGTCTCAAGTGCTGAAAACCTCTGTTTGACAAGGATTGCCCCGATGCGCCCGACCTATGATCTGATTTTGAAGAATGGTGTGGTTGCGAATCAGGATGGCGTGGCCGTGCGCGACATCGGGATCAGCAAGGGGCGTATCGTGGCTTTGGGCCAGTTGGGCCATGCCGATGCCGGACAGGTGGTTGATTGCACGGGCCTGCATATCCTGCCCGGCGTGATCGACGATCAGGTCCATTTCCGCGAACCTGGCCTTGATCACAAGGAAGATCTCGAATCGGGCTCGCGCGCCGCAGTCATGGGCGGGGTGACGGCGGTATTCGAAATGCCCAATACCGATCCGCAGACCACGACAGCCGAAGCGCTGGCCGACAAGGTCAAACGCGGCACGCACCGGATGCATTGCGATTTTGCCTTCTGGGTCGGCGGCACGCATGACAATATCAAGGACTTGCCCGAGCTGGAGCGTCTGCCGGGATCAGCGGGTATCAAGGTGTTCATGGGCTCGTCCACCGGCTCGCTGCTGGTCGAGGATGATCGCGGGGTCGAAGAAATCCTGTCCAAACTGCGCCGCCGTTCGGCCTTCCATTCCGAGGATGAAATGATGCTGCGCGAGCGCCGCGATTTGCGGATCGAGGGCGATCCGTCCTCCCATCCGGTCTGGCGCAGCGAGGAAGTGGCCCTGCGCTGCACCGAACGTCTGGTGGGACTGGCGCGCAAAACCGGCGCGCGCGTGCATGTGCTGCACATTTCGACCGAGGCGGAAATCCGCTATCTGGCCGACCAGAAAGACGTGGCGAGCTGCGAGATTACCCCGCATCATCTGACCATGGTGGCTCCTGATTGCTATCACGAATTGGGCACGCTGGCGCAGATGAACCCGCCGGTGCGCGATCTGCGCCATCGCGATGCGCTGTGGTGGGGCATCCAACAGGGCGTGGCCGACGTGCTCGGCTCCGATCATGCGCCGCATACGCTGGAAGAAAAGGCCAAGCCCTATCCGGCCTCTCCTTCGGGCATGACCGGCGTGCAGACGCTGGTGCCCTTGATGCTCGATCACATCCATGCCGGACGGCTGACGCTGGAACGCTTTGTCGATCTGACCAGTTCCGGTCCGGCGCGTCTGTTCGGCATGGCCCGCAAGGGCCGCATTGCCTTGGGTTATGATGCCGATTTCACCATTGTCGATCTGAAAAAGCGCATGACCATCACCCATGACTGGATCGCCTCGAAAAGCCGGTGGACGCCCTATCACGGCAAGCAGGTCACCGGCTGGCCGGTCGGCACCATGGTGCGGGGAAACATGGTGATGTGGCAGGGCGAACTGGTGTCGCCGTCACTGGGTGAAGCGGTGTTGTTCGAAGAAGCTCTGCCGCACGCATAAGATTTCAGGCAGGTTTGGAGGCCAAAGCCACGGCTTTGGCCTTTTTCAGCATCGGGCCGAGCCCTTTGGTGACGGCAATGCCGCCGAGCTGGTCGGGGTCGACCCATAGGATCGCCCCTGCCTCCGCGCTGGTCGTGCCTTCGCCCGTAAGCCATTCGGCGGCAAAGCAGGCTATAATGAAATGACGCTTGATACGGCCGGTCTCGTCGCGCTGCACGATTTCGGAATGGTCGACAAAGCCGATGATTCGAGCCTCGACCGCCACTTCCTCGAACAATTCACGCAAGGCGGCTTCGGCCAGCACTTCGCCGACCTCGACCACCCCGCCGGGCAGCGAGAACAGATCGGCGGCAGGGGCAGCGGTGCGCGAGGCCAGCAGCACCTTGCCGTCGCGAAACACCGCGACGCTGGCCGCCAGAAACGGGCGGTCGGGATACAGACGCGGATCAGCCGTTTGCTCGCTCATGCCTGACACCGATCAGGGGTAAAGCCGCTGGGCGGTGAAGGGCGCGTCCGGTGCATCGCGGGTAAAGCGCACGCGGTCATGCAGCCTGAAGGGGCGGTCATGCCAGAATTCCATGCTCACAGGGGTGATGCGATAGCCGGTCCAGTGGGGCGGGCGCGGCACCGAGCCTATCGCATATTTGGCGGCGAACAGGGCGACCCGCTTTTCCAGCGCAAAGCGGCTTTCGAGCGGGCGTGATTGTTCGCTGGCCCATGCGCCGATCCGGCTTTCACGCGGGCGGGAGTTGAAATAGGCATCGGCTTCGTCATCGGGCACGCGGGTCACAGTGCCGCGCACGCGGATTTGCCGACGCAGGCTCTTCCAGTGGAACACCAGCGCCGCTTTGGGTTGATATTCCAACTCCTGCCCCTTGGCCGATTGGGTGTTGGTGTAGAACACAAAGCCCGCCTCGGAAAAACCGTTCAGCAGCACCATCCGCACATCGGGCATGCCGTCGGCATCCACCGTGGCCACCGCCATGGCATTGGGGTCGTTGACCTCGGAGGCCTTGGCCTCGTCGAACCAGCTCCGGAACAAAGAAAAAGGGTCAGTCGCTTGCGAGAAGTCACCGGTCATTAACGTTTCCTGTGCATCAGTAGCGGGAATGATTCCCGAATGGAGAAACTGGATGTCTCCAGTCCGCCCGAGGTCACCCGAGACGAGACCTCATGACAGCAGCCATTTGTATGGCAATCGACCTTATCGTGCCGTTGCGCCGATGAGAAGGTCGCGGGCGTCGATTTTATCGGCCTTAGGCCTCGTGCTGGCCGGATTACTGGCCGGCTGCATCGATAAAGTCATGGTCTCCCCCTTTAACAGCGCGGTTCTGGCCACCGATGTGACAGGCTCGCTGGCGGGTTCGCCGCGCTCGTTCTCGCTTGACATGGTCAACAGCCAGGACCGCCCGCTGGTAGCCGAAGCATTGGCCCGAGCGCTTGATCCGATGAACGACAACCTGCCGGTGCGCTGGGGCGAAGGCGCAAGCCCGCGCGGCTTGCTCACCGCGCGCGGCAGGGCCTTTGTGTTCGAAGACCAGATTTGCCGCGGTTTTCATGTGGTCATCGACAGATCTCCGAATCAGCTCCCCTATCAGGGCGCGGCCTGCCGTCAGGGGTTGGGCGAATGGCGGATCGTCAGCGGGTTGACGACCGAGCCATAGTCTTCCGGACTTTAATCTTTTGCCGTGACAGCCGTTCATATAAGGGGTGCGGGGGATTTCCCGCGTGATTAGGCTGCGCGCTCTCTTGAAGATTATGCTATCAGTTCCCAAATGGCGTAGGGTCGGGATGGCTTGCTGTCCTGATTTGTCATGCCAATGGCACAAGGATGTTCAAGTTGATCGGCGCAAGCGGCAAGATCGGTTCGGAGTGAGGACGTGACGAAGGATCCCTATCAGGTATTGGGCGTATCGCGCTCGGCCACCGAAGCCGAGATCAAGAAGGCGTATCGCCGCCTCGCCAAAACCTGGCATCCCGATCACAACACCACCGACGCCAATGCCAAGGAAAAATTCTCAGAGATCAACACCGCCTATGAAATTCTGGGCGAAGACAGCAAGCGAAAGCAATTCGACCGTGGCGAGATCGACGCCGACGGCAAGCCGCGCTTTCAGGGTTTTGATCCGCGCGCGGCTGCGGGTGCCGCAGGCGGCGGGGCGGGGGAAGGCGGCAACGGCTTCCATTTCGGTTTCGGGCCGGGCGGGCCGTTTACCGGCAATGCCGGCATTGATCCGTCCGATCTGTTCGCCGATCTGTTCAAATTCAAGGGGCGTGACGGGCGTTCGCGCCGTGCCAGTGCGGCTGGCGCCGACATCCGCGTCAATGCCACCATCTCGCTCGCCGATGCGGTGACAGGGGCAACCAAGCGGCTGGCCTTTCCGGACGGGCGGGTGCTCGAGGTCAAAATTCCGGCGGGCGTGACCGAGGGCAAGACCATCCGGCTCAAGGAACAGGGCAAGAAAAGCGACACCGGCGGCGTCAACGGCGATGCCTATGTGACGGTGCATGTCTCGCCCGATCCGCGTTTCACCATTGACGGGCTGAATTTGCGCCATCATCTGCCCGTGCCGCTGGAGGTGGCGGTTTTGGGCGGCCGGATGCGGGTGCCGACCCTGCAAGGCGAGGTCGAGCTCGATATTCCCCCGCGCTCCTCGACAGGCCGCGTGCTGCGCCTGCGCGGTCGCGGCATCCCCGAAAGCAAGGATGTGACGGGCGATCTGCTGGTCTCCATCGATGTGACGGTGCCGCAAACCTCCGATCCCGAGCTGGAAGCCCTGTTGCGGCGGCGGCGGGACGGATTGTGAGCGGCGGGTTTAATCAAATATAAACCCTGATCGACCGCCGTTTGGTGCTCCGGATCTTGTTTGGCGTAATTTCTCGGGCAGGGGGTGGCTGAAACCTGTTTTGTCGTTTATGAAATTTATTGGGAAATTTATTAACTTTGGGCTGTTAGTTTCAAAATAGTCTGTATCGAGAACATTTTATCATGAGCGCACCTCACACACCGACATCGGGACTTCTGTCCGGCAAGCGTGGCCTTGTTCTTGGCGTTGCCAATAACCGTTCGATTGCCTGGGGCATTGCCAAAGCGGCCCATGATGCGGGGGCCGAGCTGGCCTTTACCTATCAAGGCGACTCTCTGGAAAAACGCGTGCGTCCGCTGGCCGCCGAATTGGGGGCCATGGTGGTGGGCCATTGCGATGTGACGGATGCCGCCACGATCGACGCGGTTTTTTCGGAAGTCGAGAAAAGCTGGGGCAAGCTGGATTTCATCATCCATTGCATCGCCTTCTCCGACAAGGACGAGCTGACAGGCCGTTATGTCGATACATCGGCGGATAATTTCAGCCGCTCGATGCTGATCTCCTGCTATTCCTTCACCGCCATTGCCCAACGCGCCGAAAAGCTGATGGTGGATGGCGGTTCGATGGTGACGCTGACCTATTACGGCGCCGAAAAATGGATGCCCCATTACAATGTGATGGGCGTGGCCAAGGCGGCACTGGAAGCCTCGGTGCGCTATCTGGCGGCCGATCTCGGCCCCAAAAACATCCGCATCAACGCCATTTCGGCAGGTCCGATCAAGACTCTGGCGGCCTCGGGAATCGGCGATTTCCGTTATATCCTGAAATGGAACGAATATAACTCGCCGCTGCGCCGCACCGTGACCATCGAGGAAGTCGGCGATACAGCCGTCTATCTGGTGTCCGACATGGGCCGTGGCATGACCGGCGAAATCCTGCATGTCGATGCCGGCTATCATGTCGTGGGCATGAAAAATCCGGAAGCACCGGATATTACCCTCGACAAGTCCTGAGACCGGTCCGGCGATGACGGATTTTCCGCACAGGATCTATTTCATCCGTCACGGCGAAACCGACTGGAATCGCGAAGGCCGGTTGCAGGGACAGCGTGATATTCCGTTGAATGTTCTGGGCCGCGCCCAAGCCGAAGAGGCCGGCCGCCGTCTGGCCACTTTGGTCGCCCCGCATCCTCTGCCATGGCATGTCAGCCCTTTGCAGCGCACGCAGGAGACCGCCAAACGCGCGCGATTGTCGGTCGAGATGGCGGACGAGGGCTATCTGCTCGAAGACCGGCTGAAGGAACTGTCGTTCGGACGCTGGGAAGGCCTGACCTGGCGCGAGGTCAAACAATCCGATCCCGCAGGGGCTGCGCGGCGCGAGGCCGACAAATGGGGCATGGTGCCGCCCGACGGCGAAAGCTATGCGCTGCTGATCGCCCGCCTGCAGCCTTGGCTCGACACTGTGACGCAAGATTGTGTGGTGGTGGCCCATGGCGGGGTGGCGCGGGGGCTTTTGCATCTGGTGGCAAAGCTGGATCCGCTGGTTGCCGCCGAAAGCGACATCTGGCAGGGCCGTTTGCTGGTGCTGGAGCACGGACAGCATCGCTGGGTCTGAGGCGCGGTTTGACCTTCACCTGATTTGACCTGTGTCTGATCCGCTTCTAAAGGTTTCTCATTAGATATTCGCCTCTATTCGGTGCAGGATCGCATGTCCCATAACAGTTTCGGTCATCTCTTTCGTGTCACAACCTTTGGCGAAAGCCACGGGGTCGGGCTGGGCTGCGTGATTGACGGCTGCCCGCCGATGATCCCGATCACCGCCGAAGAGATCCAGCTGGAGCTTGACCGCCGCCGTCCGGGCCAGTCACGCTTTACCACGCAGCGGCGCGAGCCGGATGCGGTCAGGATCATTTCCGGTGTGATGGTCGATCCCGAAGGTGTACAGCGGACCACCGGCACGCCGATTGCGCTGATGATCGACAATGTCGACCAACGCTCAAAAGATTACGGCGATATCTGGCAAAGCTATCGCCCCGGCCATGCCGATTATCCCTATGACATCAAATACGGCATCCGCGATTATCGTGGCGGCGGCCGTTCCTCGGCGCGCGAAACGGCGGCGCGGGTGGCCGCTGGTGCGATTGCCCGCAAGGTCATCCCCGATGTGCTGATCCGCGCGGCATTGGTGCAGGTGGGTCCGCACAAGATCGACCGAGATGCGTGGGATTGGGACGAAGTCGGCCGCAACGACTTCTTCTGCCCCGATGCCAAGGCGGCTGGCCTGTTTGCCGATTATCTCGACGAGATCCGCAAATCCCATTCCTCGATCGGTGCGGTGATCGAGGTGGTGGCCGAACACGTGCCTGCGGGTTGGGGTGCGCCGGTCTATGGCAAGCTCGATTCCGATCTGGCTTCGGCGATGATGTCGATCAATGCGGTCAAAGGCGTCGAGATCGGCGAAGGCTTCGAGGCCGCCTGCCTGCGCGGCGAGGACAATGCCGACGAGATGCGGGTCGGGTCCGATGGCCAGCCGCACTTCCTGTCCAACCATGCAGGCGGGATACTGGGCGGTATTTCGACCGGCCAGCCCGTGGTGGTGCGCTTTGCGGTCAAGCCGACCTCCTCGATCCTGACCCCGCGCAAGACCGTGGACCGATACGGGCGCGAGATGGATATTATGACCAAGGGCCGCCATGATCCCTGCGTCGGCATCCGCGCCGTGCCGGTCGGCGAGGCGATGATGGCTTGCGTTCTGGCCGATCACTTCTTGCGCCACCGCGGACAAGTCGGCCAAAGCGCGACATGGCCTTTTGCTCCCGAACCGAATAAGGCTTGAGCAATCAAACCTTGAAACAGACCACACCGTGTCCTATCTCCCGCAAGCGTGAGGCCCGTGCCGTCACCCTTCGGCTCGTATGAGAGGAATAAGTCCCGTGCTGCACAAAGTGACCGAAGCCATTGAAGCGATTGCCCGCGGCGAACTTGTCATCGTAACCGATGATGACGACCGCGAAAACGAAGGCGATCTGATCTGTGCGGCCTCGCTGTGCACCCAGGAAAAAATGGCCTTCATCATCCGCAACACCTGCGGCATTGTTTGCGCCCCGCTGACGGCGGAAGAAGCGCGCCGTCTGCATCTTAACCCGATGGTGGCTGTCAATGATGCGCCGCTGGGCACCGCCTTTACCGTGACGGTGGATGTCAAACACGGTTTGACCACCGGCATTTCGGCCGAACAGCGCTCCAATACCGTGCGGGCACTGGCCAATGGCAATATGGGTGCCAATGATTTCGTGCGTCCGGGCCATGTGTTTCCGTTGGTCGCCAAAGACGGCGGCGTGCTGATGCGCTCGGGCCATACCGAGGCGGCGGTTGATCTGTGCCGTCTGGCTGGCCTGCCGCCGGTCGGCGTGATTTGCGAATTGGCGAATGACGACGGCACCGTCATGAAGGGCCCGCAAATCGACAGTTTTGCCGAACAACACAAGCTGATCCGCATTTCGGTGGCTGATCTGATTGCCTATCGCCAGCAGCGCGAAAAGCTGGTGGAACGGGTGGCCACCTTCCCTGTCAAAACCGAAATCGGTGAAATGACCGGCTATGCCTATGTCACCCCGTTCGATACCGTCAATCACTTCGCCTTTGTCTATGGCCGCATCGGCAATGGCGAGGAGGTGGTGACACGCCTGCACCGCGCCAATGTGCTGGCGGATACGCTGGGCGGCGGCCACGAGATCCGCGCGGCTTTGAGCCGCTTTCAGGAAGCCGGACGCGGCGTGCTGGTGTATCTTCGCGATGGCGCGGCGGGTGTGCCGCTGCAAAATCTCGGCAGCGATGTCGAGGAAGACAATGCAGATGCCCTTCGCGCACGGCAATGGCGCGAAGTGGGCTTGGGCGCGCAAATCCTGCGCGATCTTGAAGTGCGCTCGATCATCAACCTCTCCTCCAAAGCCCGCGCCTATGTCGGGCTGGCAGGCTTCGGGATCGAGATCTCGGATACAAAACCGCTGGTGGATTGAGCTTTTGCAGATGACAGCATGATGCGGGGAGTGACTTACCCCCGCATCAAGGTCATCACATGCGCTGCGACCGAACGCGACAGGCCTTCGAGGTCGTAGCCTCCTTCCAGCACCGAGACAATCCGGCCTTTGCACAGCTTGTCGGCCTGATGCATGAGTTGCGCTGTTGCCCAGGCAAAATCATTTTCCACCAGATTGAGATTGGCCAGCGGATCGCGGGTGTGGGCATCAAAGCCCGCCGAAATCAGGATCAGGTCGGGGTGGAAATCATTGAGGCGCGGGATGATCACGCTTTCCATCGCCTCGCGGAAGTGGTCGGACCCGTCACCGGCGCGCAAGGGCGCGTTGACGATGGTGTTGAAATCGCCGCGTTCGCGCACCGCACCCGTGCCCGGATAGAGCGGCATTTCATGGGTCGAGCAATACATCACGCTTTTGTCGGCCCAGAAAATATCCTGCGATCCATTGCCGTGATGGACATCCCAATCGACAATCGCCACACGCTCGGCGCCATGCACGGTCTGGGCGTGGCGGGCGGCAATGGCGACATGGTTGAAAAAGCAAAAGCCCATCGCGGTGCTGCGCTCTGCATGGTGGCCGGGCGGACGGCTGGCGACAAAGGCATTGGCGACCTTGCCGGTCATCACCTCGTCCACGGCAAGGGTTGCGCCGCCCACCGTGCGCATCACGGCTTCCCATGTGCCCGGCGACATGGTGGTGTCGCCGTCAAGCCGCACCATGCCGTCTTGCGGGCTGGCCTCTTCCAGAGCCTCGATATAGTCGGCGGGATGACACAGGCGCACACTGTCGAGCGAGCCCATCGGGGCAAGTTCGCGCGACAGATGCGAAAAGCGCTCATGCTCCAGGATCCG
>Ga0114973_10002867_pt1 | contig 12367 bp, 14 predicted proteins | sample M_140807_MF_Meta_FD_87025 | JGI IMG/M metagenome (GOLD analysis project Ga0114973, IMG submission 87025) | Freshwater microbial communities from Lake Montjoie, Canada to study carbon cycling - M_140807_MF_MetaG | ecosystem: Environmental > Aquatic > Freshwater > Lake | place: Lake Montjoie... | reverse complement strand
TCATTACCACTCCAAACTTGGCGGCTATAAATGGGGTTCATCAGTTTTGCTGCAGCGATAATTTTTTTAATAGCCTGTTTATCTTTATCACTCAAAGAAGAAATCGGAGCCGAAATTTCAACCGGGGTAAGCCTCGCAACTTTGGCTTTTAAATTTCTGATCTCTTTGTTTTTTTCGGCATCGCTTTTCAAAGCATAACCATTTGAAAGCGATACGAGCGCCAAAGCGATAGTGATTAAACGAATTGCCATATTAGTTTCCCCCTCGTCAGAGAAAACTTTATAACACCGTTTTGGTAACGGCAACTTCGAACCTAACTCGTATGTATTGGGATCCAATAGGCTTCGGAAGGGCGGCCAAGCGACTTGATTTGAAGATTGGGGTATTCCTTGTTTCCGCTTTTTGTCACTCGAATCAACTGGCCTTCAGTTAGAACATTTTCCTGCCCGCTGTTTCTCTCTCTGACCACAATCTCTCCAGCGATACAAACCACGAAATGCTCAGTGGCAGAAAGAGGAAGTTGGTACTCCTCCAGCGACTTAAGTGAAATAGGGTAAACTGTCCCTCGGGCTTTCCCTCTGATCTCGGCAAGCTCAATATAGGTCTCTATCTTTTCGAAAGAACCCTCTGCTAAAACCTGAGGCGCATCCTGAGGCTTAATTGTTTTTATCTTCAACATTAGATATTATGACGAAGTGCTTGTACGATATTCATCTTAGAGGCTCGATGCGCTGGAAAAATCGCAGCTATCATAGTGATTAAGACTGCTAGTAGACTTGCCTTGCCAATCGAACCGGTTAATATTTCAATCTTAATGAAAATGGGAGCACTAGCTCCTGGAAACACGATGGGAACATTCATCGAGTTAAAAATTTTTGCAAGGAAGATCGCCGAACAGGTTCCTAGAATTGCTCCGCAAAGCCCCAGAAAGAAGCCCTCCATTAAAAACTGAAATACAACGGTTGCCCTTTTTTCACCTAGCGCTCGAATAGTTCCAATTTCACCGGTTCTTTCTAAAATAGACATTCCGACTGTGTTAGCGATACTCAACATGACTAAAGACATTAGGATAAGCTGAATAATTAGATTTTGTATTTTGTTGAACATGGCCACCTGTTTGTAAAGGGTGGCCAACTGAAACCAAGTCTTGACCTGAACAGGCTCAGCAGAACTGGCCAACTTCGGAAGTACACTCGAGCGAACAGCTGCCGTGTCCCATGAGGAGTTAAGTCCAACCACAATCTGCTCAACCGCAGAGGTGTCAAGAAGCTGTTGAGCCGTCTTTAGAGGCATAAGCAAAGTGCTATCATCAAACTCAGAGATATCTGTTTGAAAGATTCCGCTCACTTCAAAATCCATCGCATTCACGATTCCATCGTAAGTATGGCTAAGAAGGCTCACAGAACTGCCGCTTTTGATTTTAAGCTTTTTAGCTAGGCCACTCCCAACAGCCACTTGAAATGGCGATTGGTCATTTAGAGCTTTCCCTTCTGCGAATCGGAAATATTTATTTCGCGAAACCTCTTTCTGGGGGTCAATAGTGACCACCCTAGCGCTGATCGAGTCATCATCTTTGCTTAACAAACCAAAAAACTCCAGTCGTCCGGCCGCATACTTGATTCTCTTATCTTTCTCAAGGTCACTTAATATATTTTTATAACTTTGAATTAGATTGTCCTTAGGCTTAAGACTTTTCTTTTCCCAAAAAGAATTGAGAGCAATCTGCAAATGGCCAGTCTGAGTTTCAATCGTGGTCTCTCTCAGCCCTTCTACCATGTTTTGGGTAAATCCTTCGAAGATAACTATTGCAGTCACGGCCGCGGAAATCATAAGCACATTGAGCACACTTCGGCGTCGGTTTCTAAAAGCATTTCTAATTGCTATTTTAATTCTAAGCCACATAACGTTCTTCACCCTCGCTAACTTTTATCCCGTCTACTAAGTAAGAGACGTGTGTTGCCCTTTTCAATACTAAAGGATCATGACTTGAAAAAACGAAAGTCATTTTTTCCTCACTATTTAATCGCTGCATCAGATCTAATATTTCAGTCGCAGTGTTTCGGTCTAAATTGGCTGTAGGCTCATCGGCCAATATCAGAAGGGGCTTTTTTACAATAGCTCTAGCGATAGCTACTCTTTGCCTCTGCCCTCCGCTAAGCTGACTCGGGCGATTTTTAAGAAACTTTTCCAATCCTACTTTTTTCAGAGCCTCTTGGGCTATCGTTCGTCTTTCAGTTGCACTGATATTCAGGAGCAGTAATGGGTACTCCACATTTTCCAAGGCGCTCAAAGTCGGAACTAAATTAAAGGTTTGAAAAACAAATCCAAGTTTCTGGGATCTGAAGTCGGCCAATTGATTGACAGTAAGCTGCTTAGTCGAGATTCCTTCAACGAAGACATCTCCACTCGAAGGTCGCTCTAAACAACCTAAAATATTTAAAAGAGTACTTTTTCCACTCCCTGAAGGGCCTGCGATAGCGCAAAATGCTTGAGAGCTGACCTGCAAACTGACTTTATTCAAAGCCTGATGTGTGTGTTCGCCCAAAGAATAGATTCTAGAGACCTCTACAGCTTGCACTACACAATCGGTTTTAGGTTCAAAACTTTCTTTGAGCATAATCTCTCCTACCCCCTTTGATCGGAATAAGAGCGGGCTTTTCTGAGTAAAAATGCCCTACTCAATTAAGGATTGATTTGGCTTCAATTAATTTATTTGGCTCTTTTTTGCGACATAATGGCTCCAATTTTCCGCAAGGATAGACTCCACATTTTCAAATTCAACCGCTTCAAACGTTTCGTAAAATTGGCCGACCGCAACAAAATTCTCTGGGGACATTAGAAATATAGATTTGTCGCATTGCTTCGCTAATGAGTTCACTTTATCTTTAGGCAACACTGGGAGGGCCGCTATGATCTCCAAGGGGTTTTCAGCCCTGAGAACATCCTAAACGGCAAAAAACGTGGCTCCAGTGGCCATTCCATCATCAGTTAAGATTAAAGTACGATGTTTCAAATCGGCTCTAGGCCTAGCCTTTCTTAATCTCGAAACTCTGCGGGCGATCTCCTCTGATTGCTCCTCAATTTCTCTTTTCATATATTCGGGATTTTCTTTTCCCAATCGTTTACCCAAAGGAGTTAGATAGCTGATACCCCCCTCAGCAATTGCGCCAATGGCCAGCTCCGAGTTCCAAGGACTTCTTAACTTTCTAGCTACAATCACATCGAGCTCAGCTCCTAATGTGTTTGCGATAACAGCTCCTGTTACTATTCCACCCCGAGGGATCGCTAGAACCAAAGGGTTTACCAGAGAAAGTGGCTCGAGCTTTTTTGCTAACAGTTCCCCCGCCTGCTTCCGATTTTTCAAAACCCCTAATATCTCACCGGCTATTTCGCTATCGGACTGAACTTTAATTCTTCTCCCATTCCACATTACTATTTTGTTCTGCAACCCAAATACCTTTTTATGATTTTTTAAAACCGGTACCAGATTTGCAGATTGGAAACATCGATGGGTGAATTATGAATGAAGCCTTAAAGATACAATTTAAAAATTGCGACAGCACTCGTGCCATCGAAAAAAGTATATTTGATCACTTTGACAAACTGGATCGGCACTTTTCTCCGATAGTTGCAGGAAAAGTGACTATCGAAAAACCCCATCGAAGCAAACACCAAGGATGTCTCTACAGGGTTACAATTAACCTGACGACCCCAGGTAAAGAGCTATTTGTGGGAAAAGCTACAAATGACGAACTTGCTCACTGCGATGTGTATGTTGCGATTCGAGACGCATTTCTTTCGATGGAAAAGAAACTTAAAACTCACTTTGATCAACTGCGGCATGAAGTCAAAACTCATATTTCCCCTTCCCAGGGTAAAGTTATCCGACTTTTCCCAAGGGATGGTTATGGCTTTATCGAAACTTCAGATGGAAGGCATATCTATTTTAATGAAAATTGTGTTTTGAACGAAAATTTTTCTAAGCTTAATTTAGGAAGTAAAGTGAGGTTTTCGGAAGAGCTAGGTGACAAAGGGCCTCAAGCAAGCACAATTGAGTATGTAAGAAGCAAAGAACGCCAAAACTTAAGAGAGGAATAAGCTTTACCTTCTACTTTCCTGATAACTGCCTATTTCTTTTAAGTAATTTATTAACTCGATGGCCTGAAGCCTCTGCTGAGTTGGTTTGCCAGAGAAAAGTAAATCGTTCTCGATATTTTTTGACCACTTCCCCTTCAGACAAAAATATACAATTTTCGGAGTTGGATCTAGCCGCCGGGCCGGTCCAGTTAAAACTTCCTGTGCTTACCAAGCCATTGTCGAAGACTGCAAATTTATTATGTTCAATTTTAAATTTACTGTGAAGCTTAACGTTGAATCCCTCCTGCAACAGCGGAATGGCTAAAGAGGATTTTTGTGCCGCTTGGGTAGAATCGGTAAGAATCTGAATCGTTAAACCGCGTTTTTTGGCCTCCCTTAAAGCTTCTGCAATTTTTCGGTTATTTAAACTATATACCGCAATCACAACCTCTTTTTGAGATTCGTGGATAGCTCTTACAATGCGATTCTCGCAATCGGCTGAAGGGGAAAAATACACTTCGATCGCCTGTAAACTAATGGGACTTGACCCTACAACTAATAAAACCAATAGAAAAATCTTTTTCATTTTAAGTATGGTCTCACAGTTATTTCTGCTTGGGGAGCGAGAAATAGCGCTGACTTGAGCGATGAATTTAGATAATCTCTTAATTATGGCTAAGTTTAAGTATTCTATTCTTATTGTATTGTCTGTTTTAAAATTCTTTTTCGGAGGCGAAACATCAATGGCGTACGAACAACCCAAATACACTGTCCTCGAAAAGCGAGATAACATTGAAATAAGACAATACTCTGAATTTTTAGTTGCCGAAGCCGAAGTTGTGGGAGACCGGGATGAATCGGGGACTGCGGGTTTTAAAATCTTAGCGGCTTATATTTTCGGTAAAAACAGAGGCGATCACAATATTTCCATGACTTCGCCAGTCATCCAATCGGAAAACAGCCCAGATGAAAAAAAGTGGATCGTGCAATTTATGATGCCCAGTAAATACAACATCGAATCGCTACCAAAACCCTTAGACTCAAAAGTCCATTTCAAAATAATCCCAGGGAAAAAAATTGCAGCCGTTACCTACTCTGGGCGTTGGACTGAATCAAATTACCAGGAAAATTTATCCGTTCTTAAAAAAGAAATAGAAAAAGCCCAACTCAAAACAAAAGGAGTACCGCTCTGGGCTCGTTACAATTCCCCTTTCACACCTTGGTTTCTAAGGAGAAATGAAATTCTAATCGAGATTGAGTAGCTTTACTCAAACACTGGAGTTAAGGGTTGCCCGTTAATTTGAACCGATTTGTTATCTCTTCCTTTTCGGAACATATTTAATACCGTACCTTGAGGGCTTTTGACTTGAGCCTCGATAGTTCCCTCTTTAGTCCTATCAAATGTGAATGAAGCTACTTTTAACTCAGATGCCCCCCAAAACACGCGGTAAGGGACCTTCTTTTGGAGATCTCCGTAAAAAGCCGAAATAAAAACCCACTCTCCTCGGTCCGTTTTAAAAAGACCTCCTAAAATCTTTTCTTTAAGACTTAAAATCTGCTCTTCCCCCTCAGAAGAAATAATCGCTAATCGTTCCTGTTTCTTGTCTAAGATTAAGGTACAGTTTCCAAACCAAGCACCTTGAGTTCCTGGGTTGACTAAAAAAGTGACCCCCGCTGGGTCTAATTGGAGCAATCGGGCCGCTTGCTGCTTCATCACCTCTAGGTCTCCTGAATCCACAACATAGGAAGAATCTTCCTTTTTTTGCCCCAGGGCTTCTAAAGTTTTTCTATAAAAGGAAATGAACTCCTTCAAAGTATTAATTCTAGGCACCACCTGTGTCTTTTTGGGTTTTGGTTTTGACTCTTTCGTTTCTGGGATCTCCTCTTGTTCAAGCGATTCTTCTGAACCTGTCTTTTTAGCTGCTACCGATTCACTTTTTCGAGGCGAAGGAGAGGAACAACTAAGAAGGAAAAAACACAATCCGAGGTAGCAAACTTTAAGGAAATTTTTCATGCCCAAATTGTATCAAAGACTTAAGAATTTTGAAAAAACTCCCACACTTAACTTGTTAAGATTTCGCTCCAAAATACCGAACCGCGTTAAGAACCAAGTAATCGTGCTATGACCAAAGCTCAAAAAAAAATCAGCAGACCGAACGTTTTGAGTACTTCTCAAACAATAGAAAGCCCTGAATTACGGTTGGTTAAAACAGTTCCCACTAACTTTAAACAAAGATATCGCTTCAGCTATTTCCAAAGAATAACCCTTTTAATACTGTTCATCCTAGGGCTTCTTTTTTGCTCTACTTGCTATACCGCCGGACCCGACGTCTTAACTGCCTCCCCAAAAGAACATCCCTCCAACAAACTGTGGGATAAAAGTAAAAGGGGTCAACTACGAACTTTAGCCATGTTGATAGAAATGTACCCCGATTACGATATCTACTTTTTAGACAGAGATGCCCGACTCTTAGGACAGACGGGACTTGTTATTGCTCAAATGAATAATGATGAGCCATTAAAAAACCGGATCCATTTTCTTAATGTCTCAAGAGAAAACTTGAAGGACAAACTTCTGCCCGACTATTTACAACAGGAAGGCATTTCAAAAGAGGCCCTAAACCAAGGCAAAAAATTTCTTTTCGTGGACACTGGCTTTGTGGGAAGTATTCCAAGAGCTATTATGAGCATGTTCCCGAAACACGAGGATCAATTTAGAGCTCATTTGATTGTAGCAGCGCCTAACGAAGTAGAATACAGGAGCCCTTTTCCATCGACTCGTGTTTTTGGAACTGAGTTTTTTGAAAAATATCCGGAACAAGACATTCTTGAAGGAAATCTCGATGTGGTTCATCCCTACGCTAAGCTTCCCAAATCAGATCTTAGGTCCGATTTTTATCTCAAGAAACCCGATGGACAAATTGTTCCTCAGTCCAAACTAGGTTCGCAAGATTATAACGATGGAGAGATTAGCCCCCAAAAAACACGGATACTTGAGGAGGATCTTCAGCACTTCATGAGATCCTCTAATCAACAACTCCTTTTGGATAAACTAAGGCGCCAGTGGAAAAACGCGTATGAGCTTTGGCAAAAAGGGGATAAGCCTGCCCTCATTAAAGAACTCACGCAGTGGATCCATGCTAATAGACCCCAAGGGCTAGCGATGGCGTTAGATTTCATGGAAATGAATCACACAAACTTGGTAGGAAATTTCACCATCACCCCTGATGAAATAGGAATTAAGCCCCAGGAACTAAATATTAATGAAGTTAGACTTAAGAAAAATGGACTCCGGCTGTGGGATAGACAACGTTGTGGCGCTTTAATCCGATCTCTATTAAAACGTAGCTGAGATTTTTGGAGAATTTATGTACGTCACTCTTTATCAATGGGATGTAAAATCAGGAAAAGAACAGCAGTTTATCGACGCGTGGACGAAAGTCACTCGCCATCTACAATCCAACATGCCTAAACTCTCCGGAAAACTTCTCAAATCTCTTCAAGGCGCTTATATCGGCATGGTCGAATGGCCCAGCAAAGAGGCTTGGGAAGCGCAAACGCCTGATACTATTGGTCTTTTGCTCCAACAAAAACTCATGGATACGGTTGAAAATGTAGACAGTTTGTTCGTCATGGAACAAATAAAAGCCATAAATCCTCTTTCCTAACCGGATCCTAAAACTAAATTTCCTTGCTAAACAGGACTTCTTCAACTAATCGACTCAAGTAGCAAACAACTTTGTTTACTCGTATATGCCGAAAATGGGTTCGGCGTTTCTACTAGACACCTTAATGTCTAACTATGAGGTATAAAGCATGCGCTCTCTCTGTTTATTAATCCTAACAATCGTAAGCTCAGTGACTTTGGCACGTTCCGCTTTTGACCAAGATGGAATGTTTCCAGAAACTCCAAATGAGAAAGTCACTCCAGGGGATATCTGTGACCTAACAAAAATGTTTCGTTATCCTGAAAAAATCGCTTACTGCGAAAGAAATGTTTCCAAAGAAAGAAAAGCGGCGATTTTCAGAACGTATGACACAGAGCTGGGATTTCACACGTTAGAGTTGAATCGTTCCGATTTCAAAATTGATCATTATATTCCACTCTGCATGGGTGGAAGCAACGATGATGAAAATCTATGGCCTCAACACAAAATAATTTACGAACAAACCGACCCTATTGAACCCGTATTGTGTGAACTAATGGCTTCTGGTCAAATGCTTCAAGCAAAAGCTATCGATATTATTCGCCAAGTGAAACGTAATCCCGAGGAATCTGCTAAGGTGTTGCGAGATCTCGAAGGGATGATGCGAAAATAAGAGAAACTTAATTCCCCCTATGCCAAAATCACAGGACTATATCGATTTAGAAGACAAGGTTGGAGCTCACAACTACCATCCGCTACCTGTGGTTTTAAGTCGAGGGGAAGGCGCTTTTGTCTGGGACGTCGAGGGGAAGAAGTATCTTGATTTTTTATCCGCTTATTCAGCCGTCAATCAAGGCCACTGCCATCCCAAAATTATTGCAGCTCTAAAAGACCAAGCAGAAAAGCTCACTCTCACTTCCCGGGCTTTTCACAACGACCAGCTCGGCCCCTACGAAAAATATATGACCGATTATTTCGGTTATGACCGCATGTTGCCCATGAACACCGGGGTCGAAGCCGGAGAAACGGCTTTAAAACTTTGCCGAAAATGGGGCTACCAGCAGAAAAAAATCGCAGAAAACAAAGCTAAAATCATTTTTGCTGAGGGAAATTTCTGGGGGAGATCCATTGCTGCTGTTTCTTCGTCGACAGATCCAGTGACCTACCGTGAGTTTGGTCCCTACACTCCTGGTTTCGAAGTCATCCCTTACAATAATTTAGAGGCTCTAGAAAAGGCCTGCCAAGATCCGAATGCCGCAGGCTTTATGGTAGAACCGATTCAAGGCGAAGCTGGTGTTATTGTTCCCGCTGCTGGCTACTTAAAAGGGGTCAGAGAGATCTGTACCCGAAACAAGGTTCTTTTCATAGCTGACGAAGTTCAAACCGGTTTAGGTCGCACCGGAAAATTATTGGCTTGTGACCACGAACAGGTAAAGCCAGACCTCTTGATTTTAGGGAAAGCTCTTTCAGGAGGCGTGATACCCGTTTCGGCCGTTCTAGGAAGCCATGAAGTCCTACTTTGCTTGAAGCCTGGCGAACACGGTTCGACCTTCGGAGGGAATCCTCTAGCTTGCGCAGTAGCTCAAGCAGCCCTTGAAGTTCTAAAAGAGGAAAAGCTTGCTGAAAAAGCTGAGCATTTGGGGAACATTTTTCGTAACGAACTCTCTCGGCTCAAAATGCCATGGGTGCAAACCATAAGGGGAAAAGGGCTTCTGAATGCTGTAGAGATTGATCCCAGACACAAACACAGTGCTCTAGAAATTTGTTTAAGCTTAGCTAAAGAAGGCTTGCTGGCAAAACCCACTCACGGCCACATCATCCGTTTCGCACCACCGCTAGTGATTTCAGAAGCCGACTTAAAACGCGGCTGCGACATTATCATCAAAACATTCATTCAGTTTTAATCTTCCGATTTCACTTCCGTTTGGCCTCTCACCTCTTCGTGATGAATCATTCCACCTTTGTGTGACGTGTCTAGCAAAGTCAAACAAGAGAACAAAGACAGAATAGCTAAAGTCAGCCAGATGGGTTTTACAATCTTTTTTCCTTTTGCGAGTGCCCACAAAATCCCGCAGCTTAAACAGGCCAACACTTCGACTACAATCAGGGAAAGTTCTGCGGCTTCCTCATGAGCGTGAATAAAAGACTTTCCCTTAGGGTAAACATGCTCAATCAACTCCTCAGCAGATTCTCCGGTAAAGTAGGTAGGAATAGCAAACGTTCCCGCCACTACAAACAACCACAGAGCTGTCTTAGTAAAGTTTTGATTTTTTAAAGCCCACCCAAAAAAAAGAAACCCCATGGCGACAGGAATCAACACCACTGGAAAGTGGTTTAAAGCTAAATGGACTAAACCCAAATTCATAAAACCTCCGCTACTGTCCAAATAAAACTGGAGGCTAAATCAAAAGTAAAGCTTTACCTTTTTCTTTCTAAATGGCGAAAATAGTGCCTTATGAAAAAGGTTCTCTATTGTCTCGTCTGTTTTCTCTCATTTTTTCCAAAATCTTTAACCGCAGATGGACTCTGCTGGAATTTAAAATCGGACCAGCTTCTATCTGAACTCGCTTGCCAACAAAAACCCTGGGAGATTCTTGAAGCCAACTCAGAGCAACGGCAACCTTTTTACATCGGCTCTTCTCCCAGAGAAATGGCCCTCAGGGGTGCTCAGGAGACCCACCCAACTCTGCCCTCTCAGGCGAAACCTCTGTTAGAAAAACAGGCACAACTCTTATTAAAGAACTTGAACCTTACCGAGGGGCATTTTGAAGTCTGGCCCTTTCTGACTGATCTGGGAGATCCCAACTGGGTTGTAGCTCGGTATCGGACGAGTGATAAAACCCCCTGGGTTTGGCTTGAAGATAAAAATTGGAACAGTAATAAAGCGAAAGATATTTTAGCCCCAGCCCTGCCCGTACTCCTTAATCCCTCCCAAAACAAGGATGCCCAGAATCTGTTCGCCGATTTTATGCATTTTGAAAACCTTCTTCAAAAGCCTGTTTACCAAGAAGCTATTTGGACGAGAAAAAACTCTAAAGAACTCATAGCTGGGTGGATTTCCCCAAAAGATAAAAACAGGATCTTGAAACTGACAGCCGATGATTCTTCAATCCGAGCTCGAATCCTTCCTCAGCCGGCTCGGTTCAATTCAAAGCCAGTTACTTTTGTTGTTCATGCCTCGCTGGATAAACCACTGGATTGGGGTAAAGTTCAATTTAACTGGCTACAAGAATCACCTTTTGTTAACCAAAAACAAGAAACCTCTGCTGGATTACTTTTTTCTAAAAACTATGAAACTCAATTAAAGAAGGACATAGAGGTATTGTCAGGCACCGAGGAGGCTATTTATCCCATCAGCCACAGGAAAAATCGATTTACTCATAAAAGCGCCTCACTCACGAATAACCAACTTCTCGAAGTAGTAGATTATTTAGAGGAACGGTATCAACAATTGGGAATTAAAACCCGCAGGCAGACTTTTTCTTGGAGAAGTATTAATCTCGCCAATTTGATTGCCGAGATTCCTGGAAGAGATAGAACTCTCCCCCCCATGCTAATTGCAGACCACTACGACACGGCTATTGCAGAAGACCATTACGCAAAAAATAACGAAAGAATAAGCACTGCAGGTGCAGATGATAATGGTACAGGCACTGCCACACTTCTTAGGGCTGCCGAGGAACTAAAAGACAAAAAACCCAACAGAGATATTTGGATTCTACATCTGACGGGGGAGGAATTCCCATCCGACGATCTTGGGATTCGTTACTTCATGAAAGGAACTCTTCAGGAGAAAAAAGATATTGCAGGAATGGTCCTCGTTGACATGATCGGTTTTAAAGGAGCCGGAAATCCTGTTTTTCAAATCAATAGTGGAAAAACAAAAGAATCGCTCCAGCTCTCGGAGCTTGCCATGCAAATTGCTAAAAACATGAAAGGCCCTTACGTTCCCACTTTCAGAAACCGCTGGGGTGAAGAGAGTTATCTTTATTATACAGATGGGTATATTTTAGATAGCCTCGGATTTCCTGTTGTTTTATTTAATGAACATCTGAATCGAAAAACTTTCGGGAAGTTAAATCCCTACTACCATCAGACAACCGACTTACCGGAACATATCGATTACTCCTATGCGGCCCACATCTCTAAAATTGCCATTACGACGCTTTGGAATGCGGCGAAGTAATCGATTTTTAACTATTTATCTGTGGGTATTTTTCTCCGCGCGGATAAAATAAGACACGCTCCCCTAAGCCTGTTGACGAGAAAAAAAAGGGCCATTTTTTAAATTCGACTTTTCATTTTTAAATAGCCTTTAAATCGGTTCTTATCCTTACTGTGTTTGGCTTTTTAAACTAGATAAGAGTTTTCCTGACTTTGTTCAAAAGCACTAGTCTCAACCTCTTTAACGAGCTCAAAAAACTCCATGTTACAAGAGACTTCAAGAAAGAGAGGTCGTCATGGTTTCTGCAAAACTGTTACACGAAAAAGCTATCAGTCTCGCAAAAGAATATCTCGCGTCTGAAAATGAACTTTTAGAGATTATCCAAGCGATTTTCGACACCAAAGCTTTTAGGGAATTGGGCTATCGAAGTCTTCACGAATATTGTGTCCTAGCCCTAAAACTCACAGATGCCCAAGCC
>Ga0114973_10002865_pt1 | contig 12369 bp, 9 predicted proteins | sample M_140807_MF_Meta_FD_87025 | JGI IMG/M metagenome (GOLD analysis project Ga0114973, IMG submission 87025) | Freshwater microbial communities from Lake Montjoie, Canada to study carbon cycling - M_140807_MF_MetaG | ecosystem: Environmental > Aquatic > Freshwater > Lake | place: Lake Montjoie... | reverse complement strand
GCTCTTTGAGCCGCTCGGCCAAAGTCTCCCACAGCTTGTCCCAGCCCAGCGCCTTGATGGCCTCGCGCTCTTTGGGGTCGAGATGGCGTTCGGCCAGTTTCTCGAGCCATTCCTTTGGGATGTCGGCTTCTTCGACGGCCTCGCTTGAACGGGTTATCGCTTTGAAATGGCTTGAAAACACCCGGTCAAAGCGATCCAGAAACCGCTCGTCCTTCACCAGACAGGACCGCGAGAGATAATAGAAATCCTCGACCGAGCGTGCGGCCAGATCCTTGTCCAGCGCCTCCAGCAAAGTCAGATATTCGCGCAAGGTCACCGGTATTTTGGCAGCGCGCAATTGGGTGAAAAAGCCGAGCAACATGGGGGCGCATGCTCCTAGCTGTGATCGAAGAAACGGCGGCGGCCCTTGCGCTCGTTCAGCACTTTGAACTCCCCTTCGATCACCTGCGGTTCGCCATCCCTGCGCGATTGCTCATAGGCCTGCCGCATCCGCTTGTTGAGCCGCCAGCGGGCGATCATCCCGCCGATGACGATCACCGGAACAATCACCAGCAGCAAGCCCGCACCAAGCATCAAAATTGCGAAGCCGAGCAGCGCGCCGAAGACCCCCGTCAGGGCCAAAGCCCACGAAGGAATGCGGATGGTTTTGATCGAGGAGTTGAAATCGGCCATGGTCTCGTTTGCCATAAAAGTGCATCACCAGTTAATCAGGGCTGTCGCGACTTGACCAGTCCGGATATACATTCATACCCTGATCATCATCATATAGGAATGCATCAATGCGTTTTGAAGGGACTGACAGCTATGTGGCCACCCATGATCTGACGGTGGCGGTCAATGCAGCCATTGTGCTGGAGCGTCCTTTGCTGGTCAAAGGCGAGCCGGGGACCGGAAAAACCGTGCTGGCCGAAGAAATCGCCCGCGGTTTGGGCGTGGAACTGCTGACATGGCATGTCAAATCGACCACCAAAGCCGCGCAGGGCCTGTATGAATATGATGCCGTCTCGCGCCTGCGCGACAGCCAGCTCGGCGACCCGCGCGTCTCCGATATCGGCAATTACATCCGCAAGGGCAAGCTGTGGGAGGCCTTTACCCGCGACCAGCGTCCGGTGCTGCTGATCGACGAGATCGACAAGGCCGATATCGAATTTCCCAATGATCTGCTGCTCGAACTCGACCGGATGGAGTTTTTTGTCTACGAGACCGGCGAGACCATCAAGGCCAGACAGCGCCCGATCCTGATCATCACCTCCAACAATGAAAAAGAGCTGCCGGATGCCTTCTTGCGCCGCTGCTTTTTCCATTACATCCGTTTCCCCGATGCCGAGACCATGCAGCAGATTGTCGATGTGCATTTCCCGCAGATCAAAAAGAACCTTGTTTCCGAAGCCTTGCGGCTGTTTTTTGAGATTCGGGACACGCCGGGTCTGCGCAAAAAACCGTCCACCAGCGAATTGCTGGATTGGCTGAAACTCTTGATGGCCGAGGATATCGGCCCCGAAGCGCTGCGCGAGCACGAGGCCAAAAAGATCATTCCGCCGCTGCACGGGGCCTTGCTGAAAAACGAGCAGGATATACACCTGTTCGAGCGGGTGGCCTTTTTGAACCGCCGCGAGACCCGCTGATGCTGCGCTTGATGGTGTTGCGCCACGCCACAGCCGTGCCGCATGGCTCGATGCCCGATCCCGAACGCATCCTTACAGGGCAGGGACTTGCGGAGGCAGAGGAAGCGGCCCGCTATTGCGCGGATGAGATGTTGATGCCCGATCTGGCATTGGTCTCGCCAGCCGCCCGCACCCAACAGACCTTTGCTGCAGTTCAGACAGCGGTGCCCGATGTGGCGGCTCTCACCATCCCCGCGCTCTATTCCATGCAGGCGGATGAATTGCTGCTGTCTTTGCAAGGGCTTGCCGATCTGGCGGGCGAAGACAAAGCCCGTCAGGCCCGCTGTGTGATGCTGGTCGGCCATAATCCGGCCTGCACGGAACTGGCGCAAAAGCTGGTCGGGTTTGGTGACCGCTACGCCTTTGCCCGTTTGCGCGGCGAGTTTCCGCCTGCCGGATTGGCGGTGATGGATTTCGATGTCGGCGAGTGGTCACAATTGGCCTCCGGTACTGGTCGATTGGACCGTTTTTGGGTGCCCGTTTCATAAAACTTTCACAAGTCGAAACGATGCTGTTAAAGAATGTGAAAATAAGAGTGTATCGGCCTTGATTCTGGCGTTGCGGGGCTTGGTTCTCGCGGTTATAGTCCGCCCGTTTTCTGGGGAGCTTTTTGGCGAGTTGATATGACCATCAATGTTAAGACCGTGAAAAAAGCCAAGGTCGTTGCTGACCAGGCCTATCGTCCGTCCGAAGACGAAGAATTTATGAGTGAACGGCAGCGGGAATATTTCCGCCGTCGTTTGCTGGACTGGAAGGACGAGATCTTGCGCGAAAGCCGCGAGACGCTTGTCGCCTTGCAGACAGAAAACGAGAACCATCCCGATCTGGCCGATCGCGCCTCGTCGGAGACCGACCGCGCCATCGAACTCAGAGCCAGAGACCGGCAGCGCAAGCTGATTTCAAAAATCGATTCGGCCATGGCCCGGATTGACGAAGGTACTTACGGTTATTGCGAGGAAACCGGCGAACCGATTTCACTGCGTCGTCTTGAAGCCCGTCCGATTGCGACCTTGTCGCTTGAAGCCCAGGAACGGCACGAGCGCAATGAAAAGGTGCATCGCGACGATTGAGCGATACTTTCAATTCGTCTGTCAATCTGTTGCAAATGAATAAAAAAAGGGGATCTTACGATCCCCTTTTTCATATCTGGTATTTGTGACGTGCTCAGCCCGCATGCGGGCCGCGGCCCAGCAATTTGCGGATTTCATCCTCGAAGGCTTCAGGCCCGCTGGCCGCATAGGCCCCGCCTTGTGCGGGGGCTTGCGAGGCAGGGGCGGGTGCGTTTGGAGTAGAGGTGTGTGGCATTGCGGCTTGCGGCATGGGCGCTTGAGGCTGCGGGGCCTGCATATGCACCGGATGCGCCTGCCGCATCGCTTCTTCGAGCTTGCGGGTTACTTCTTCGGTCGGGTTCACGGATGCGACAGCAGGGGATGCCGGATAAGCCGCGGGATGTTGCACGGGTGGCTGTGGCACATGGAGCTGCGGCATATCTGATTGTGCCGTTTGAGGCTCGGTCAACGGGCGCATGACGGCCTGCGGCATCACGGGATGCTGGTTTGACGGTGTCGCAGCCTGTGGCGGCTTGGCATAAGCGGGCTGGCCTGCGCGGGCTTGCAGAAAATCCGGCACGGCGATGGGGGTTTCTGCGAGATAATCGGCACTGGTGCGCGTGTTCAATTTGGCAACAGGCTGTGGCGGAAACGGCATCGGAATCCCCGTGCCGGCCTTGGCATGGCCCCCGGAATGGCGTTCGCGGAGAGGGGTGGGGCGGGTTTCGATCAAGAGATCACCCTCGTCACCCAGCAACAGCAAATGGTCGCTATGCCCGAAGCGGATGGTGACCAGCGAGCGACGGTCGTCCAGTATCTTGCGCGACAGGATGCGCACGCTGCCCGCATCATTGGACTCCGGTCCTTCGCTTGTCTGACCCGCTTTTGGGGCAGGCGGACGGGTCATAATCTGGAAAATAACCACCAGAACGACCAGCAGTCCCCCCGCGCCAATCATCAGAAAGGTCGGGTCACTGTTCAAAATATTCATCATCACTGGCGCCCCGTTGCTCGTCCTGTGCCCTATTCCTTTGACGGGCAGATCACAGGTTTGTTTGATGCGTCGCTGGAAAAGAAATGGTTTGTTTCTGGCGAATGTCTTCAATCAGCGTTCAAAAAAGAAATCCATCCCCTCTTTTAACCGCAGGAGGCCTTTTCGTCTATAATAGACGGTTGATAGATGCATCAAAAGCAAGATGAATCATCCATAATCGGTTAAGATTGGCGGTGTTTCCGACCTTTGCCGCATGACGAGTGTGCCGATGACAATACCAAACCCTATGCCGAACCCGACGGGCCCCGTTTCTGCTCCATCCCTGCAGACGGACGGCGTGCCTCTCAAGTTGGCGCCCCGTAAGGCCTCGCGCTGGGGGCGGGTGTTGCACGTGCTGTTTTTCCTGTCCGGTCTGGTGATCGGCGGACAAACTGCTTTGCTGATGCTGCGCGATGGCGGGGCGCATCTGCCGATGATTTTGGCGCAGGCCGCAATGGTGACGCTGATCACCATTGCGGGTTATGCCTTGTTGCTCAAGCTGACGGCGGGCGAGCCGGAAGTGGCCGATCCGTGGCTGTTGCAGGTGATCGAGCACGAGAGCCGTCCTTCTGTTCTGGTCGATCAGGGCGGCAAGCTGCTGTTTGCCAATGCCGCCTATGTCGCGCTGGCCAAAGGCCTGATGGGCGAGACGATTGTCCCGCCTGCCTTTTTGCTGCCCACCCATGCCGATTATGCCGCGGCGGTCTATCGGCTGTCCGAGGCCTTGCGGCAGGGCCGTGCTTTGACCGAAACCGTGACTTTGCCGCAACATCTCTTGCGCATGGATCAGCATGGCTCGTTGCATCACGGCCGCTTGAACCTGTCCGTGCAACCGATTGTCGGTGATGATGGCGCACCCGTTGTAGGCCTGTGGCAGTTGACCGAACTGGCCGATGTGCCGGTCGCCAAACCTGTTGCGAGTTTCGATAGTTTGCAAAGGGCCACCGATGTGCTGGATCAGGCACCGGTCGGCTATCTGTCGCTGGCTTCCGATGGCCGCGTTTTGCAGATCAATGCGACTTTGGCCCATTGGCTGAATTGGGATCTGGCTCTGTTCTTCTCCGGCGAGCGGACCGTGCAGGAGATGTTTTCGAGTGATTGCAACGCCTTGCTGGCCTCTATGGCGGGGGATGCCGCCCAATCGGGCCTGCATCATCCCGGCGCCTCCAGCCGTTTCGATCTGATGCTGAAGCGCGCCGACGGGGGCAGGATGCTGGTGGAATTGATCCATCAGGTCGCTTTTGATGCCCAAGGGGCCGCGCTGCCGACTTGCGGCATTGTCGTTCCCGCCCGCACCGTGCCGCTGGAGCCGCAAGCAACCCTCAAACAGGATGTGCCAGCGCTCGATCCGCTGCGCGCGGCGCGTGCGCCGGATCACAGCATGGTCATGTTCAACACTGCGCCGATCGGCGTTGCCATTCTGGATAAAGATGGTGCGATTACGTCATCAAATCAACGGTTTGACCAGATTTTCTCACAGATTGAAAACGCATCTTCATCTAAAGCTTCATCAGTGTTGACATTGCTGCCAAGCGACCAGCAAGGCCCGCTGGCCTATGCGTTGCATCAGGCCACCCATCAGGACGGGCCCTTGTCTCCTCTCAATATCGGCCTGGGTGACGAGCGCTCTGTGCGGTTGCATCTGGCGCGGGCCTATGGCGGACGCGACGAGGCGGCCTATCTGTTTGCTGTCGAGACCACCGAGCAGCGCAATCTGGAGGCGCAATTCGCGCAGGCGCAGAAGATGCAAGCGGTGGGCGAGCTGGCCGGCGGCATCGCGCATGACTTTAACAATGTGCTGCAAGGCATTCTGGGATTTACAGATTTACTTCTTGTCAGTCACCGGCCGACTGATCCATCCTTCCAGGATCTGATGCAGATCAAATCGAATGCGACACGGGCTGCGGGGCTGGTGCGCCAGCTTCTTGCCTTCTCGCGTCGGCAAACCCTGCGGCCCCGCGTGGTCAGCCTCAATGATGCGGTCACCGATGTGTCGCCCTTGTTGCGCCGGTTGATGGGCGAATCCGTGCCGCTGGAGATCAAACTTGGCCGCGATCTGTGGCCGGTGATGGCCGACCCCGGACAATTCGAACAGGCTGTGCTGAATCTTGCGGTCAATGCCCGCGATGCCATGGCTGATGGCGGGCGGTTGACCATCCGCACCCGCAATGTCACCGCCGCCGATTGCGCCGCCATGGCCGATACGGGGATGAGCGAGACCGATCTGCCGCAGGCCGATTATGTCGTGTTCGAGATCGAGGACAGCGGCATCGGGATTGCGCCGCAGGTGATGTCCAAAATCTTCCAGCCTTTCTTCACCACCAAGGAGGTGGGCAAAGGCACGGGGCTTGGCCTGTCGATGGTCTATGGCTTTGTCAAACAATCGGGCGGCTTCGTATTCTGTCGCTCGGATGTCGGGCAGGGCACCTGTTTCACCATCCTGCTGCCGCGTCTCGACGAGAAAGACATGGTGCAGCCCGAGACCGAGCCGATGGCCGCCACCGCCAGCCCCCCCGCCGATCTGACCGGAGCCGGCACCATCCTGCTGGTGGAGGACGAAGACGCCGTGCGCGCCTTTGCCGCGCGTGCGCTGAGCCAGCGCGGCTATACGGTGTTCGAGGCCGCATCGGGCGCCGAGGCTTTGGATGTGTTCGCCCAGCATCCCGATCTCGATCTGATCGTGTCCGACGTGGTGATGCCTGAAATGGACGGCCCGACCATGCTCAAGCAACTGCGCAAGCAGGGCGCGACTGTCAAAGTGATTTTCGTCTCCGGCTATGCCGAAGAGGCATTCGCCAAAAACCTGCCGGACGGCGAGGATTTCGGCTTTCTGCCCAAGCCTTTCACGCTCAAGCAATTGATCGAGACGGTCAAAAACACATTGGCTGCAAGGGGTTGACGGAATTATCAGTGGGAAAATACACTTTTTACCAATGAGAACAAAAAAAGAACTTTACGATAAGAACAAAACATGAATATAATGCCTTATACGTTGAGACTCACTTAGCCCTCTGTCATAAGGATCGGGAACAATGGCACAAGCCGCACTTCGTTTAGTTGAAGGACAATCCATGGATAAGGCCAAAGCGCTGGATGCTGCGCTCTCTCAGATCGAACGGGCTTTTGGTAAAGGCTCGATCATGCGGTTGGGCAAGAACGAGAAATCGGTGGAGATCGAAACGATCTCGACCGGCTCGATCGGCCTCGACATCGCCCTCGGCGTCGGCGGTTTGCCGCGCGGTCGGGTGATCGAAATTTACGGGCCGGAAAGCTCCGGCAAAACCACGCTGGCCCTGCACACGGTGGCCGAGGCCCAGAAGAAGGGCGGCGTGTGCGGCTTTATCGATGCCGAACATGCGCTGGACCCGATCTATGCCAAAAAGCTCGGGGTCAATCTCGAGGATTTGCTGATCTCGCAGCCCGACACCGGCGAGCAGGGTCTCGAAATTGCCGATACCTTGGTGCGTTCGGGCGCGATTGACGTGCTGGTAATAGACTCGGTGGCTGCCCTCGTGCCGCGCGCCGAAATCGAAGGCGAAATGGGCGATGTGCAGCCCGGCCTGCAGGCGCGTCTGATGTCGCAGGCTTTGCGCAAGCTGACCGCCTCGATCTCGCGGTCGAACTGCATGGTGATCTTCATCAACCAGATCCGCATGAAAATCGGCGTGATGTATGGTTCTCCCGAAACCACCACGGGCGGCAATGCGCTGAAATTCTATGCCTCGGTACGTCTCGATATCCGCCGCATCGGTTCGATCAAGGACAAGGAAGAGGTGATCGGCAACACCACCCGCGTCAAGGTCGTCAAAAACAAGGTGGCGCCACCGTTCAAACAGGTGGAATTCGACATCATGTATGGCGAAGGCGTCTCCAAGATGGGCGAGCTGGTCGATCTCGGCGTCAAAGCGGGCATTGTCGAAAAATCGGGTGCCTGGTTCTCCTATGACAGCGTGCGTCTGGGGCAGGGGCGTGAAAATGCCAAAACCTTCCTCAAGGAACATCCGGACGTGGCCGCCAAAATCGAATCCCAGATCCGCCAGAATTCCGGCCTGATTGCCGAGCGGATTTTGGATCAGGCCGATCCGACCGCCGAAGACTTGGACGAAGGCACAGCGTAACACCTGTTTTGTTTCGCTTCGGTCTTTGCGATCAGGCGGAGCGCGGGTTCGTGGCTGCATCTGCTTCGGGCTGTGGTCACGGTTTGTGGCGTGGGTAGTGAGGTAAAAGGGCGCGGTTTCGTGCCCTTTTACTTGTTCGGATGCATATTGTTGGTCCGGACGTATATTTTTCAACGTTTGCGCACAGATGATGCACGGTTCAACCGGCCCTCGCTCTCGACAGGGGCGGGGCTTTGGCACTATGAACAAAGGGAGTGAACGGGGCCGTTTGCCCCGATTTGTCGTGACGACGAAGCATAGGGTCTGATGCAATGAGCGGCGTGAATGAAATCCGGGCGACCTTTCTAGATTATTTCGGCAAGCACGGGCACGAGATTGTCCCCTCTTCGCCTTTGGTGCCGCGCAATGATCCGACCTTGATGTTTACCAATGCCGGCATGGTGCAGTTCAAGAATGTGTTCACCGGCATGGAAAAACGCGCCACCCAGCGCGCCACCACCTCGCAAAAATGCGTCCGCGCCGGCGGCAAGCACAATGATCTCGACAATGTCGGCTACACCGCCCGCCACCACACTTTTTTCGAAATGCTCGGCAATTTCTCCTTCGGCGATTATTTCAAGCCCGATGCCATCGAATTGGCGTGGAACCTGATCACCAAGGAATATGGACTGCCCAAAGACAAGCTGCTGGTCACGGTCTATTCCGAGGACAACGAGGCGCACGCGCTTTGGAAAAAAATTGCCGGTTTCTCCGATGACCGGATCATCCGCATTCCGACCTCGGACAATTTCTGGGCAATGGGCGATACCGGCCCGTGCGGTCCCTGTTCGGAAATTTTCTACGACCACGGCGACCATATTCCGGGCGGTCCTCCCGGTTCCCCCGACGAGGATGGCGACCGCTTCATCGAGATCTGGAATCTGGTGTTCATGCAATATGAGCAGGTCTCGCTGAGCGAGCGGATTTCGCTGCCCAAGCCGTCGATTGATACCGGCATGGGGCTGGAGCGGATTTCGGCGGTGCTGCAGGGCACGCATGACAATTATTCCACCGATCTGATGCGCGCGCTGATCCGTGCGGTGGCGGATGTCACCGGCGTTGACCCCGAAGGACAGGTCAGCCACCGCGTGGTGTCCGATCACTTGCGTGCCACCTCCTTCCTGATCGCCGACGGTGTGTTGCCGTCCAACGAGGGCCGCGGCTATGTGCTGCGCCGGATCATGCGCCGCGCTATGCGGCATTTGCAGTTGCTCGGTTCGCGCGAGCCGGTGATGTATAAACTTGTTGCTGCGCTGGCGCGTGAAATGGGGCAGGCCTATCCCGAGCTGATCCGCGCCCAGTCGCTGATTGAAGAAACCCTGCGTCTCGAGGAAAGCCGGTTCCGCAAAACTCTCGAGCGCGGTTTGACGATACTGGATGACGAGACCCGCACCTTGACCCAAGGGGCCAAGCTGTCGGGCGAAACCGCTTTTACACTCTATGACACCTATGGCTTCCCGCTCGATCTGACGCAGGATGCCTTGCGCGCGCGCGGCATGGGCGTGGATGTCGACGGCTTCAACACCGCGATGGAACGCCAGCGCGAAAAGGCCCGAGCAGCATGGTCCGGCTCGGGCGATGCCGCCACCGAAAAAGTCTGGTTCGGCTTGCGCGAAACCTGCGGCGCCACCGAATTTTTGGGCTATGATACCGAAAAGGCCGAGGGCGTTGTCGCAGCCATTGTTGCTGACGGGGCGGAAGTGACCGAGGTCGAGGCAGGCAAACAGGCTTGGGTTGTGCTGAACCAGACCCCGTTTTACGGTGAATCCGGCGGTCAGGTCGGTGACACCGGCATCTTGTTTGCCGCGGGCTTCAAGGCCGTGGTGCGCAACACGCAAAAGAAATTGGGCGATCTGTTCGTCCACGAGGTGCAGGTCGAGCTTGGCACCCTCAAGCGCGGCATGGCGCTGGAGCTGCAGGTCGATCATTCCCGCCGCTCGTCGATCCGCGCCAACCATTCGGCCACCCATTTGCTGCACGAGGCCCTGCGTTTGGTGCTCGGTGACCATGTGGCGCAAAAGGGCTCGATGGTCTCGCAAGACCGTTTGCGCTTCGACTTTTCCCACCCCAAGCCGATTTCCGAGGCCGAGTTGGAGCAGGTCGAGACCATTGCCAACAGGATCGTCTTGCAAAATGATGCCGTCACCACCCGCCTGATGGGTGTGGACGAGGCGATTGCCCAGGGTGCGCGCGCGCTGTTTGGCGAAAAATACGGCGAAGAGGTCCGCGTGGTCTCGATGGGCCTGCCCTCCGAAGGCTCCAACCACGCCTTTTCCGTCGAGCTGTGCGGCGGCACCCATGCCAACCGCACCGGCGATATCGGGCTGGTCACCATCGTGTCCGAGGGCGCTGTGGCGGCCGGTGTCCGCCGGTTGGAGGCGATGACGGGCGAAGCGGCGCGGCTCTACCGTGCCGAGGAATCGCGCCGGTTGCGTGATCTGTCGTCATTGCTGAAAGTGCCGTCACAGGATGCGGCCGAACGGCTGACCGCCTTGATCGAGGAACGCCGCAAGCTCGAGCGCGATCTGTCCGATGCCCGCAAGAAGCTGGCGATGGGTGGCGGCAGCGGCGGTTCGGGATCCGATATCGTCGTAATCAACGGCGTCAAGCTGATGGCGCGTCTGGTGACCGGCGTCGAGATGAAAGACCTCAAAGCTCTGGTCGACGAGGGCAAGGCGCAAGTCGGCTCCGGCATCGTGGCCATTGTCGCGGTGGCCGGGGACGGCAAAGCCGGTGCGGTAGTCGGTGTGACAGCCGATCTGACCGACCGTTTCAACGCGGTCGATCTGGTCCGCGTGCTGTCTGAAACACTCGGCGGTAAAGGCGGCGGCGGCCGCCCCGACATGGCCCAAGCCGGCGGACCGGATGGCGAAAAGGCCCAAGCGGCTCTGGATGCGGTCAAGGCGCGGCTGTCCGAGTGAGTTTTTTCGGGCGCGGGTAATTTTTCCCGCAACCCCATGACAAAAAAAGCCCCGAAGCAGTCTCCTGCTTCGGGGCTTTGATCGTTTGGGATTCGGGGCCTTAGTGGCCCATCGCCACGCGCAGATTGGCGTCGATCTTGTCGAGGAAGCCGGTGGTCGACAGCCACTTCTGGTCGGCACCGACCAGCAGGGCCAGATCCTTGGTCATGAAACCGGATTCGACCGTGTCCACGCAGACTTTTTCCAGCGTATCGGCAAAGCGCTTCAACTCGTCATTGCTGTCGAGCTTGGCGCGATGGGCGAGGCCACGGGTCCAGGCGAAGATCGAGGCGATCGAATTGGTCGAGGTTTCCTCGCCCTTCTGGTGCTGGCGATAGTGGCGGGTGACGGTGCCGTGGGCGGCTTCCGATTCCACAATCGAACCATCCGGCGTCATCAGCACCGAGGTCATCAGGCCGAGCGAGCCAAAACCCTGCGCCACGATGTCGGACTGCACGTCGCCGTCATAGTTTTTGCAAGCCCAGACATATCCGCCCGACCACTTCAGTGCCGAAGCCACCATGTCGTCGATCAAACGGTGCTCATAGGTGATGCCGGCGGCTTTGAACTGGCTCTTGAATTCGGCTTCGAACACTTCTTCGAACAGATCCTTGAAGCGGCCGTCATAGGCCTTCAGGATGGTGTTCTTGGTCGACAGATAGACAGGATATTTGCGGTTCAGGCCGTAATTGAGCGAAGCGCGGGCGAAATCGCGGATCGAGTCATCCAGATTATACATGGCCATGGCCACGCCGGCGGACGGGAACTTGAACACTTCCTTCTCGATGACCGTGCCGTCATCACCTTCGAATTTGATGGTCATGCGGCCCTTGCCGGGCACTTTGAAATCGGTGGCGCGGTATTGGTCGCCGAAGGCATGACGGCCGACGACGATCGGCTGGGTCCAGCCGGGCACCAGACGCGGCACGTTTTTGCAGATGATCGGCTCGCGGAAAATCACGCCGCCCAGAATGTTGCGGATGGTGCCGTTGGGCGACTTCCACATTTCCTTCAGCTTGAATTCTTTCACGCGTGCTTCATCGGGGGTGATGGTGGCGCATTTGACGCCGACGCCGGCTTCACGGATGGCATGGGCGGCATCAATGGTGACCTGATCGTTGGTTTGGTCGCGGTGCTCGACGCCCAGATCGAAATATTGCAGGTCCACATCCAGATAGGGATGGATCAACTTGTCTTTGATCTCCTGCCAGATGATCCGTGTCATTTCATCGCCGTCGAGTTCGACAACGGGGTTATTCACCTTAATCTTTTTCATCGGACAGAACCTTTATATGTCGGGACGTTGCGCTCACTGTCGTGTGCGGGCTTACAGGGACTCGCGCACGGTGTGGCTTCTCATATCAGAGCCTTAGCCGCTCGCAAAGCGCACCTTTTGGACAACATGCCAGCATTGCACCATGATATGTCATTTGAAGGCCGGTTTGCCGGAAAGGCTTCCGCTCTTTTGCGGTTTGGTTTAGGGATTTGGCCTCGTCTTTTGTGAAT
>Ga0114973_10002863_pt1 | contig 12375 bp, 14 predicted proteins | sample M_140807_MF_Meta_FD_87025 | JGI IMG/M metagenome (GOLD analysis project Ga0114973, IMG submission 87025) | Freshwater microbial communities from Lake Montjoie, Canada to study carbon cycling - M_140807_MF_MetaG | ecosystem: Environmental > Aquatic > Freshwater > Lake | place: Lake Montjoie... | reverse complement strand
CGTAACAAATTGAAAATTATTTTTTTTGTGACCAGACCAAAAAATTCAATTATGCAGTTAAATTTAATTTTTTCACATAAAATATTTTAGGTTTTCAAAAATGGACAAAAAAAATGTCCAAAATCGAAAACCCAAAAAAACTTTCGCAAAAAAATTTAATAATTCTGCACTACACGTGAAGGGACCGAAAATACCCTATTTTTTGGGTTTTATTTACATTTTAGTAGTGCAAGCTCTTTAAATAGACAATTTATAATATTATATTTTATATTGAATTTATAAAATATAAAATTTTATGTAGCATATAATAATCCAGCATTTCCACCAACAAATATTACCATGTTTACACGTTCTTCAATTAAATACAAGTTAAAATTATAATCATAAATACGCCATGTAGGTTTATTTATACCAACAATATCTCCTGTTGTAGGATCACAAATAGTTAAAACTTGCGCATATGGATCAACCGGTGGAGAAATAGTTGTAAACTCAAATTGAATATTTGTAAATCTACTCATATTCATAGCACCAGACGGTTGTATTATTAATGGATTCGTATCTAAACAAAAATTATAACAATATAAACCTTGAGGTGCGTTACCAGCTGTTCTAACGTATTTTTCAACAAAATTATAAACACCAGATGGTGATGTATTCTCTCTGTATTGGCCATCTAATAATATTCCAAGAGCTACTAATATATATTGAATATTTTGTGGATTATATACACCAGTTGTAAAAAGACCACTTAATGTTCCATCTGGATTTAATCCAGGACCTATTGTTGATGGTCCTGCTGGGTCAGGGTTGGGAACATCTCCAGCAGTAGGTGCCGGAGATACGTCTTGTGGCATATAATTATAAGGCCAATTTGTATAATTAGACCACTGGTTACGTAGATTTACATCACTTCTTTGAAAATAAAACATCCAACTAATAACCATGCCTATTGAGTCTATATAAATCTTATTTTGACCAGTAATATTATAATACGGGGTTTCGTATACTTGTTTGAAAATATATTTTTGCTCATTTTTAGCAAATAACTCTGACTCGTCATTAGAGAGAAAACAATATGTACAATTTAAATTTATATCTGCGTTCCAATTTGTTCTCGTATCTACATAAGATGTAGGGCCTAACACTTCATCTGGCGGTGTTTGAAGAAATCTATAAAGTTGCATATAGAATTGATTGAAATTTGGCTGCACTACAGGAAAGTTATTCGCGTAATCCATAACATCACGAATAGTGAACCATTCATAAACTGGTCTAAATGAAATATTTATTTGAAGTTCGTTATATTGAAGAGCAACTAAGGGAAATGCTTGGGTTGAAAGTAGGTTAAACCAAGCACCTAATGGAATATATAAGACACGACCCATTATAGATGGTTGAGCACCTGCTGGACTTGTAGTATAATAAGCATTTGGATAAGTATTTACACGTGCGCCGTAATTTGCTGGGTCATTTAATTCTGGTATTTGACCTATCATTTCATTAAATAACGCAAGTTTTTGTGCGCTAAAGTCTCTTCTTGCTGAATTTAATATATATTGACCAGAATAATGTTGTAGTTGTTGGTTTCCACAATTAATTGTAATACGACTAATTATTTGCGCACCTAAATTTTCTATCCATTGAAATTCATATGGTGCCCAATCAGTATATCCAGTTGTACCATCAGGGTTAGTATATTGCTGAGGAGGTAAAACAGGGCTCCAAATATTAGGTAACTGAACAGAAATATAGCAGTCCATAAGGAGATCAGCATATCGTTTCACTTTAAAAGTAAATGTTGATTCTGCTGTAAGATTTAATATAGTAGTACCTTCATAATCTAATCTAAAATTTTGTTTACCCCAATTAGTATATTTTTTATATGTAGCTTTCCAAAACGTTTTAGATGGATTACCATTTAAAATAACATTTTGTTGTCCTTGAGAGACTAAATTCATAAGACCGCCTGCCATATTAAGTATATAATATATAAATTTTTTAATTCTTTATTCGTTATAATATAATTTTACTATTTCTAATAGTTCATTATTTTCTTCATTTTCTATTCTTTTAATTTGTTTTTCAATTTCTCTCTGTAAAACCGGCAAACGAGTATAAAGCATAGGATTTAATGATTTACCATATTTATTCTTAAACTTATCAGGATTAAAGCGAATATAAACAAATTTACCTCCATGTAACATAAATAAGTCATCGTAACGTATTTCCTCATCCGTTTCATCATAACTTTTATGTTGATGTTCATCTGTTTCAATACATAAAAGAGTATTACCAATTAATTTTCTATGGTCTATTCTTCTTCTATGCGTACAATCGCAGTTACCAGTCCATAATGGTTTATCGTGGTGGAAACCATCAAAATTCGCATTAATATAATCTCTTACAGCTATTTCTTTTGTTTTTGAGCGAATTTGAAATGAAAGCGGATCTAAAGGAAATAAATTTTGAAAACAATAAGCACAGTAACCTTTATATTTATCATTGGCTCTTGTTCCACAATTAATACCTTTACATGTTTTATGTGTTACATCTATCATATTTTCTAATTTATGTGAATCACAAAATCTAGGTTTTACTTCACCTTCGTAATTATAATTTGGTCTTACTTTACATCCTTCATGTTCACAAGTTTTATCTATTACATTTACCATATTATCTAATTTATGGGAAACACAAAATCTACCATTTGTTTCTCCTTCATAATTATAAATCGGTCTTACTTTACATCCTTCGTGTTCACAAGTTTTATGTTTTACATCAACCATATTTTCTAATTTATGATTTGAACAAAATTTAGCCTTTGGTTCTCCTTCATAATTATAAGCTGGTTGTTTATTACACTCTTCGTGTTCACAAGTTTTAGATTTAATATCAACCATATTTACTAATTTATGTGAAACACAAAATCTAGCATTTCTTTCACCTTCATAATTATAAATCGGTATTACTTTACATCCTTCATGTTCACAAGTTTTAGATTTAATATCAACCATATTTGCTAATTTATGTGAAGTACAAAATCTACCCTTTGTTTCACCTTCGTAATTATAAGCTGGTTGTACTTTACATCCTTCGTGTTCACAAGTTTTAGATTTTACATTCACCATATTAGATAATTTGTGTGAACCACAAAATCTAGCATTTCTTTCACCTTCGTAATTATAACATGGTCTTACTTTACATCCTTCATGTTCACAAGTTCTACCTATTACATTTACCATATTATTTAATTTGTGTGAACCACAAAATCTAGCCTTTGGTTCTCCTTCGTAATTATAACATGGTATTATTTTACATCCTTCATGTTCACAAGTTTTAGATACTATATTTACCATATTTGCTAATTTATGTGAAACACAAAATCTCCCTTTTGTTTCACCTTCGTAATTATAACATGGTCTTACTTTACATCCTTCATGTTGACAAGTTCTAGATACTATATTTACCATATTTTCCAATTTATGTGAAGTACAAAATCTAGGTTTTGTTTCTCCTTCATAATTATAAGCTGGTCTTACTTTACAATTACCTTCCTGACATAACTGACTAACTAATTTATAATCTTCTTTATGTTCTTTGCATCGTAGAGGTTTTCCATAGAATTCCCCATAAGTAGCTTGACAACGGCAATTTTCAAATTCGCACAACTTAGGCATTTTATATATAGAGAGAAAAAATCTTTAAGTAGTTTATCCCCACTTTTAATTTTAGGGATAAATTCCTCCTAAAGTTTTCACACAAACTTTTAAATCTAAAATTAAAAATAATATAATATATTAGATATTAATGTCAACCACATCAACTGATTATTTAAGCAAAATTAAAAATATGGATGAAGATTTTCAATCATATATGATTATCGCATTTATTTTAATAATTTTGGCAATATTTATTGGTTACATGATTTATTTAAGTAAATTAGATGGTCGTGAGGTAAATTATATGAATAATTTGTATTCTAGCGTGGATGGATTTATAAAACCAATTAATAGCAGTGATCCAGACTGTTCAGGTAATTTGTATGATTACTACATAAAAACAGCTTATAATGCTTGTAGTGGTGGTGCTTATAAAAATGATTTTGTAGACATAGGAAATTTAAAGGCTGTTATTAAACAAGGAGCACGCTGTTTAGATTTTGAAGTTTATTCTATAAATAATCAACCAGTCGTAGCAACTAGTACAATAGATGACTATTATGTTAAAGAAACATTTAATTCGGTACCTTTTGGAAGTGTTATGGATACAATTAAAAATTATGCTTTTTCAGGGGGTACATGTCCAAACCCAACCGACCCATTAATAATTCATTTAAGAATAAAAAGTAATAATCAAGAAATGTATTCAAATTTAGCAAATATGTTTAAATCATATGATTCGATAATGCTTGGAAAAGAATATAGTTACGAAAATTCAGGTAGAAATTTAGGAAGTGTACCTTTATTAACTTTCCAAAATAAAGTTATTTTAATTGTAGATAAAATAAACAACGCATTTTTAGAAAATGAAAACTTTTTGGAATATGTAAATTTGACAAGTAATTCTATATTTGCGAGAGTTTATGATTATTATAATGTAAAAAATAATCCGGATACACAAGAATTAACAGAATATAATAAAAAAAATATGACAATTGTAATACCGGATAGTGGAAGTAGTCCAGCAAACCCTAGTGGTATTTTATGCCGCGCTTATGGTTGTCAAATGGTTGCGATGCGATTTCAAACAGTAGATAATTTCTTGACAGAAAATACTTTATTTTTTGACAGAAGTAATTATGCTTTTGCTTTAAAACCAATCGATTTAAGATATCAACCAGTGACAGTAGAAGACCCAACACCGCAAAACCCTGCTTATTCTTATGCTACCAGAAATTCAGCAACTGATTATTATAGTTTTAATTATTAGTATATACAAATTATATATAAATATATACACATATACATATAAAATGGATAAACTAAAAAATACAGAAAAATTTCACAAGATTACTCATGATATTAGAAACTTTAGACATTTAACAAAAGAACAAATAACAGCTTTATTAAATTTAAATGAAAAAGAAAAAGATGAAATTTTATTACTATATAATGAAGTTATATTATCATATATCGAATATTTAAAAGAATAAAATAATTTAATAAAATATAAAAAAATAATTTAAAATGATATTATATTGTTTATATAATATCATGGACAAACCACAATCCAATTTTTACAACCTAAATCCTGTAAATTATAGTTGTCCTGTATGTAGGACTTCAGGTAAACTACCAAATATCGCAGGTAGATTTTTTTTAATAAATGAAACAGAGTGTCAATGTAATGGTTGTAATACAAAATTTAATAAAAGACTTTTTTATAAACCTCACTCTATGAATGCTGTAAATGTAAAATTAGAACAACCAACTATCTAAATCAATGTCATCAATTAAATATCTAAATTTAATTTTATCAGCTAATAATTTATTAATTAAATCTCGTTTGTAACCCTTAAATCTACGTATCTCTTCAATAATGCGACTAGTTGTAAGAGCAGGAGACCATTTATCTCCACAAGTAATAGTAGAACAACATAAACAACGAATATTATGTATTTTTTTTAAACTTTCAGTAAATTTACTAGATGAAATTTTTAAAAAGTCATAATAAGGCCTAAAATTTATTTGAACTTTAGGTGCTCTAAAAGGATAATTAGGGTCTAAAATCATTGAGTATATTAAATTATTAGTATGGTCTAATATAGTTATTGTAGAATTATTTTTTTTATCATCTGTATCACTATCAATAGATATTAAGGAACAATCTGTTATAAATCGTTCTAATTCTCTATTGATGCGTCTTTTAATCATCTTATTTGGTAAATTTTCTAACATTAATAATTGTTCTTCACTTAAGGCGGTCATGATGATTGTTATATTATAAGTAAGTTAACTATATTTTAAATCAATTTTAAAATATAATTATTCTAAATAATAATTATTCTAAATAATATATAATAAGTATAATGAAAACAAATAATTGTAAAGGTTTATCGTTTGATGATTGCGAGTTAACAATTCTTCGCATGGCTGTTGATAAGGCAGAAGAAAAAATAGGAAAACGCATTGTAAACTCAGATGAAATCAAAGAAATAATAAAAATAGTGGAAGATTTTATAAAACGTAAAAACTTAATTTGTTATGGTGGTACTGCCATTAATAATATATTACCAACCGAACAACAATTTTATAACAAAGAAGCCGAAATTCCAGATTATGATTTTTTTACAATTAATGCTTTAAATGACGCAAAAGAATTGGCAGATATATATTATCAACACGGTTTTACAGATGTTGAAGCAAAATCAGGACAGCATCATGGAACATATAAAGTATTTGTAAATTATATTCCTATAGCCGATATAACTTTATTGCCAAAAGGAATATACAATGCTATAAAAAAGGAAGCCATAAGAGTAGGAGGTATATTATATACTCCGCCTAATTATTTAAGAATGTCTATGTTTTTAGAATTATCAAGACCAGCAGGTGATATTAGTAGATGGGAAAAAGTGTTAAAACGTTTATCACTTTTGAATAAAAATTATCCAATAACTAATTTGAACTGTAATAATGTAGATTTTCAAAGAGAAATGGAAAATAAGAGTGAAGAAGATAAAATATATGAAAATGTAAGAAATACATTAGTAAACCAAGGTGTAGTGTTTTTTGGAGGTTATGCTATTACTTTATATTCTCAGTATATGCCAAAAAATTTAAAACATAAATTAGAAAAAATTGCGGATTTTGATGTTTTATCAAATGATCCGGAAACTACCGCAGAAATAGTAAAAGAGCGTTTAGGCGATGCTGGTATAAAACATACAAAAATAATAAAAAGAGAACCTGTAGGTGAAGTTATTCCAGAACATTACGAGATACGTGTTGGTAAAGATACAATTGCTTTTATTTATAAACCTATAGCTTGTCACAGCTATAATATTATTAATATATCAGGTCAAAAAGTAAAAATAGCAACAATTGACACTATGTTAAGTTTCTATTTAGCATTTTTATATGCTGATAGACCGTATTATAATCAATTTTTAGATAGAATATTGTGTATGTCAAAATTTTTGTTTGAAGTTCAGCAAAAAAATAGATTAGAACAAAAAGGATTATTACGTCGTTTTAGTATAACATGTTATGGTCATCAAGAATCAGTTGAAGAAATACGTGCTCATAAAGCAGAAAAATATAGGGAGTTAAAACAAAAAGGAAACAAAGCGGAATTTGAAGAATGGTTTTTAAATTATAAACCAGACGAATTAAAAAATAATAAATCACAAGAAAAATCACAAGAAAAAGAACAAGAAAAAGAACAAAAAAAAGAACAAAAAAAAGAACAAAAAAAATCACAAGATAAATTTAAAAAGAAGAAAGTAAAAAAGCAAACAAAAAAACATAAATTATTACAAATTTATGGAGGTAAAACCAGACGTTATAAATAAACTATCGCATACAAACACCATCATCACAATTATTTAAATTTTCTTGAAATGAAACCTTTTTTTCTTTATTATAATAAAATTTATATACAAAAAATGAAACTATAAATAATAAAATAACAGCTCCAATGTAGATATAGTTAGTATAGTCAGATGAACCACTTATACCAGAAATAACTTCATTGACAGAATTTATATTTGCTAAATTAAACTCAGGACTAGTTATATCAATAGAATCCATTTAAATAAATAAATATTTATACTAAATAATTTAAACTTATTTATTATAAACATAAGTTTTCAAGTAATATTACAAAAATGTCGTTTGAAATTTTTATTATTATTTTAGCTAATACAGTATTTTTAAATTCATCTGGAATATTATTATTAATAAAAATACAAAAGTACATTATATATATTAAAAATTTCTCTATTAATATTTTTAAATAGTAAAAACCAATATTTGATAAACTCCAGTTATTAACATAACTACACATCGTGGTATTAGTTTCTTTAATAAAAAAACAATGAATATCCAATAATCCAGATAATATCCGATGAAAATTTGACTTTTCATTTTTTACATTTAATAAATTGCCTATTTTGTCATAACCAAAAAGGTCCAGATAAAGTATTTTTTTGTTAGGTACTTTATCAAAAACATAAGGATTAATTCCATCAAAATATTTATTTTCATATAAGATATTTCCATCTATTAGAAAAGGAATAAAACATGATTTAATTATTGTATTAAAAATATCTTCAACATCGCTGTAGTTAGATTTTACGGTCTTCTTTCCTTTTTTAATATTATTATAACAAATAAAAAATTTATTATTAACTCGTTCGCATATATCATTAGGAATATGTTCTTTCAAATGATTTTTAAGTTCTTTAATAATATTTAAATTATAACTTTCTCTAAAGTCTTTATTTGTAATTTCATATAATTTTGACATAAAATCTAAACCATCAATAAAATACAAAAATCCAGCGACAGAACCAATACTGCACCCAGATATTCTATCTATTTTAATATATTTGCGTTTTTCCATTTCTTTTAAAAAATATAAAGCACCTATAAGATAACTACCATTGAATATTCCTCCGTCTAATACTAAATCAATATTTATAGGTTCGGAAGCATTTTTTATATTATCAGGTAAATTATCAATAAATTTATTAATATATTCATTTATCATAATTATTATAAAAAAGTATTAACTATTTTATAATAAAACGAAATCACTATTAAAATTTTTTATTTCTTGTTGTGTCTTTTTGTTGATTTACAATATTTACGTCTTTTTATATGTTTAGTTTTTTTGCTTTTACTACGTTTTTTCTTTTTCCACCAGCCATATAACCCATTACATCTTTTAAAGTATTTTCTCGCATTAAATAATTATCGGATGAAACATTTTTAGTTGCTTTATTATAACCAGATGTGCCTTCATATAATTTAAGATAATTCGCACGCTTATTAAATCTTTTGTCCTCTTCGGTCAATCTTTTAAAAAGTCGACAATTATTCATAAATTCGGGTAGTCTAAAAACAGCAGTTCCATTATTTCGTGGATTCATTACCATAAACCCATTGGGTAAAATTTGTAATATTCTTATACAAAATATTGTTCCGTTAGGAATATTAACATTTGTTGTATACCTAAAATATATGTTATTTTCTTGTAAATCGTTTACATTTACTTCTATAAATAATTCAGGATCTTCTAATTGTGCTAAATTTTGTGGTAGTGGGTCACACATTTTTTATATAAATATATAGATATATAGATATTTATAAATTATAGTTTTTTATTTTGAATAATTCTTTTAATAAAATCTTTTTCATTCATATTTGAAACATAAATATTAATTATTTCTGCTGGAGAATAAAAATTAGGTTTAATTTTTTTTAAATTATATTGTTCAATTGCATTGCCGAATAAATGAAAATATATTTCGGATATTGTATTATGGCTTGCGTTACTAAATTCATGTGTTATATCAATTCTACCAGGTCTGATTAATGCTGGGTCTAACTTATTATAATGATTTGAAGAAATTATTAATATTCTTCCGGGCGTCTCTCGTATTCCATCCCATAAATTTAATATATCGTCTAATGTAATAGGGTGTTCATCATTCACACTGTTAACAAGAACCTTTTCACATCCATTGTTTTCATTAATACTATTTATAATATCAGAAATTTTTATGTTACCATCAGTTAATTGTATTTTTTTATTTTTTATTTGTTTTTCTTTGTTTTTCTTTATATCTCTGTTTAAAACAATATCTCCAATACAGTCGATATCTTCAAAAACGATTATTTTTTTATCAAATGTAATACTTCCTTTTTCATTATTAGAATTATAAGTGGATTCAAAGAAAAAATGTTCTAATTGCTTTTTTGTTTTAAACATTTTGAGAGATATTTGAATAATATTACGCCCAGTTGAATTTGCGAGCGCTTTAATAAAAGAAGTTTTTCCTGTGCCTGGAGGTCCGTGTAATCCAATACCAAGCGAATAATTAATACCTTTATCACAATACCATTTACTATTATTTAAAAAAAACTGTATTTTTTGTAACAATTCAGTTTTACCATCAAAAAATATATTATTAAATGTTCTATAACTTTCAAAAACATCTTCTCTCCAACAGTCTAAACTAGTTTCCTCATCACTAATTTTTAATTTATCTAACGTATAAATAAATTTTTTGTTATTGCGACTATTTTTAATTGAAGCTAAATAATTATTGGTAATATTATCTATATATTTGATTAAATAGTCTAATGAATATACATAAGAATAAATATTAACTGTAATTCTATCTGTTTTAGAACTAATTTTTTCTTTTTCGTCTCGTGATTCCTCCTTTTCCATTTGTGCTTTTACAAATATGTTTTCATCTATTTTGAAATGTTTATTTTGAAAAACCATAAACATATCTGACACTTGTTTTCTACTTTCATTACTTTCGGAACCTTGAAAGTTAGTATGAGTTTCTTTTATTTTATAAATAGTATTGTTAGTTTCAATATTCAAAATAATATAATTCCAAATAGCTTTAAAACGTTTACTATAGGAAGATGATATATTTTGTGCGTGACTATAAGGACATATTACAGAACTTCTTTTCCCTTCTATAATAATAGTATTTTTTTTATAAAAGTAATATTTAATATCATCAATACTAAAATTATTTACTATTATTGAATTATCAGATAAATAATTAATTATGTATCCGAAAAAACTTATTACTATTGTTGTAATAATAGTATCATAAACTACATTTCCGGTTTTAAATTGGTTAAACAATATCATTTTTGTAACATTGGTATAATTAATAAACATAGAATTTAATATACTATCCATTGAAGTATATATTTTATGTTCTTAAATTTAAATAGTTTTTATAATTATTATAACACAAACAATCATAAAATTAATAATTTATAATTGTTAAAAAGCACTGAAATACCAGGTTACTTTATTTAACGAATAAAATAATAAGCCAAAAAGAAGACTTGTAACTAAAAATCCATTAATGTTCAAATTTCCATCGTTAGAAAAAAGTACAGGAAAATAACTAAATAAAAATTTTCTAAAAAAAGGTAATTGAAATAAAAAGTATAAAACAGCAAGTAATAAAGGTGTTTGAATTTCATTATACATTTCATCTAATGAATTTTGTCTTTGAGCATTTCTATTATAATCATTAACCATATTAGATGGTTGTTCATAATCTTTAATATAGTCACTATTATATGGTGGCGGCGGAACATAATTAGGTTGAACATGAGGGTCTATATTATGATTTGAAGAAATCATAGGAATATCACGAGATTGTAATTGAGTAGCTCCGCTAATAGTAGCTTGTTGTAATCCATTAACAATTTGACTAATAGTTGTTTGATCTAAACTAAATCCTCCGCCTCCTTGAGATGGTTGCTGAGGAATTTGAACATTTTCTGAAGCATTAACAGTTATATTATTACTAATATTTCCTCCGCCTATAGGATCTGTAGGCAAATCTAAAATGCTGGTTGAATCACTCATAATTATTGTAAATATTGATTGATTATAATAATTACGCAAACATTATTTATCTAAATATATTATCAAAAGTTGACTGTTTTAATATTTGGGTCGCATTTTGTAGAAACAGCATTATATTTTACACATTTTCCCCCACTTTTGTATATTTTATCTTTTATTTTTTCTAAAGGTGGAGCATGAAACATGACACATTCTTTATCTTTACAAACAGTCCTAAATAATGAAGCTAAACCAAATCCAAGTAATATTGACATAATAATTTTACCGGTTTCAGTATGAACAAACTTTCCAAGATACATCTGCATATATTATACTATGAGTTTCTTTTTGATAAAATATATTTAATTATTATTAACAAAGTTTGCCTAAGATTGATAAAGTTTTATTAAGTTTGAATTGGTATACTAGAAATTAAAGTTTCATCCTTAGGACATTCAACTTCTTGTTCTTCAAAATAAAAACAATTATCAGCTTTATCTTTAAATAAAACTTTGTTAACAGTTTCTGGACTAGGATAAACATAAATTTTTTTCCTTTTTGGTCCTAAAATATAAATAAAAAATAATCCAATAGCAAAACTAATTATAAAAATACGTAATGAAATATAATTTAATAGCATGTATATATATAATTTATATATAATTTATATATAATTTATATACAAATTAATTTAAAAAAATAAGATAATATTGAATTAAAAAAATCCTCTATTAAAATCAACTGCTTTTGCTACGAGTTCATTCATCGAATTTCTTAACATATTATAATTTTTAATACCGTCTTTTGTTGAAAATT
>Ga0114973_10002855_pt1 | contig 12388 bp, 8 predicted proteins | sample M_140807_MF_Meta_FD_87025 | JGI IMG/M metagenome (GOLD analysis project Ga0114973, IMG submission 87025) | Freshwater microbial communities from Lake Montjoie, Canada to study carbon cycling - M_140807_MF_MetaG | ecosystem: Environmental > Aquatic > Freshwater > Lake | place: Lake Montjoie... | reverse complement strand
TCACCTTCTGTAAATAGAACATAATTTTTTTCTGCGATTTGTAATTGCGCTGGAGCAGAAGCTAAATTTGCTTTAGAATTTTCATAAGATTGCTTAAGTGTTTCGGCTTGTTTCTGATTTTGACAATCAGTGTTACATATTAATGTATCTTTAGCTTGACTTACTAATGCATTAAAAGTATCAATATTAAATGTATTAGACATTATTATTATAATATACAACTATAAGAATTTAAAGAAAAAACTAATTTTACGTTAATTATTTATAAAACTTTTAGACATCGGTGCTTGTATATATGTAGACATATCATAATCAGTTTTATATTTATTTGGTTGTTTTTTGGTTAATACATTGTTAACCATGGATTCTGTCATAAAAGGTTCAAAACTAGACATACTATAACTTGAATAACCGGATGCGGATGCGGATGAAGAAGATGAATTTGCTGTAGAAGGTGATGTTGTAGTTGGTGCTACTACAGGGCTTACAGTTGAATTACCAATACATTGGTTCATAGATGCATCCCATACTTGTCCAGAAGAACAACAGTATTGACCAACACAAGTTCCAGGTAAACCAAGTCCTAACCAAGGGTCCGATGATGAAGTAGAGCCTCCTGATGCTGGAGGATTAAAATACCAATCATATTCTTGATAATTCATATTATCACGAGTTATAATTGAAAAATAACGTCTCCAAAAAAAGTAAGCACCTATTAAAGCAATTATTGAAACTAAAACAATATAAACTGTTTGAGGTATGACGCCAGCACTGTTAAATATAGAAATTATTATAACAGGAACAAGCGTATATATAACAATTTTCATTAGTTGAGAATGTTCAGCATATTTATCGCCATAATAACTATTTATTTCAACAAGACGAATTTTATTATTTTTTTCATCTTCTAAAACTTCTAAACGTTTTTTAGCTTGATTTAATTCATTTTCAACAATAGCAATCGCAACAGTTTGTTCTTTTAATGTTCCTACAGATGAGGATAAAGCATTTTGAAAAAAATTATTGACACCGCTTAAAGTTTGGTATAAGTTTATACGCATATTAGAAATTTGGTTCATTTTTTCTACTATCTCTTGTTGTTGTTGAGGCGTTAAACTAGTATTTGTTTCTAAATTATTAAACAATTGTTGTTCTATTTGTTGTAATGTTTGAATGTCGTTAAGAATTTGCTCATTATTTTGTGAAATATTTGGCTGTCCAGACATATTATATAAAATATAAGAAGATAATTATATAATATTTTACATTTTATTTTTTTACAATATTTATTGAAACTAATACAGTTCCCGCTGCTAATATGCTCCAAAATAAGTAATCATAATTCTTTTGTAAGACAACAATATCACTGTCATTTAATATATTATCTATATTTCCATTTTCCCCTATACTTTGTATTTTATTATTTGTACTTTCCAATCCTTTTAAATACTTTTGTATTCCTGCAACATTGGTTTTCGACTGTGTTTCTGCTTGTTGAGAACCTGTACCAAAATCACCTGTATAACTTGAAAGTTGACTTGACAATAAATTTAATTGTGATTGTAGTTGTGATAGTTGTGCTTTTTGTGCACTAGTAGCATTTGCTAATCCATATTCATTTCCAATTTGACCACCATTTACATAATTTTGATAAGTTATACTATTAGTATTATTTGTAGTCATTGGTACACCAATTGGTGTACTAGTGGGTGTTTTATTACGAATATATAGATTAAAACCTGGGGCCAATTGTTTAGCTCCATTAGGATACATTCCTGAATTTTTTGGCCAACAAACATTGTTATCTGTTTCAAAAACAAATCCTGCACATTCTGGATTATCATTACATGTATTTTGACAAGATTCAGCAGTTGCATTACCATAAGCTGCATTAGGTATATCGTTATACCAGCTATTATTACCAGGCATTTCTGAATACAAATCTCCATATTGTACATTTGTAGATGGATATGGATGTAATTCAGAATTTTGGTCTATATATGCGACTTGTCCCATATTTGCCTGAAATCCAGTTTCTCCAATGTTATAAATAGCGTTTGCGCCTACACCACCGCCTGTATTTCCATCTGACATTTTTTGACAATTAGAAACCAAAGTAAATGTATATAAAACTAAATTTCCATCACTCTGCATAATTAAAGCCATGTTACCACTTGTAGAACCTACAAAGTCACCTGCCGCAAGTGTAGAACCTTGAGATATCCAATTTTGACCATATTTACCATTTGCAGCAGCATAAACAGGATTTGCTTGTTGCTGTTGTCCATTTGTTCCGGTTGCCCAAATAACACCTTGATTATCTTGTGGTCCTGTTCCTCTATATACAACCATATTTCCATCATCTTGAAGAACCAAAAAATAATTACTTTGAGGCAAACTAGTATTATAAATAGCATTCGACCAACCACCACCTGACCATGAACCATCGCTAATCTGTGTACAATTGCCAGCAGTTCCATATTCTGTGGATTGAGCAAAATCATTACTATAGGCACATTGTGCCGTTGTTCCTGAAGTAGAATTTTGTAAACCAAAATAAGTAGAACCGTTTTGTTGAGCTAATGCTTGACATTGTTGTAAATCATATTGTTGCGAACCACCAGTAAACAAAGGCATTGCTCTATTAGGATTATCGCCATAACAACCTAAATAATTACTAGGTTGTGCATTTGAATTTGGACTACTAAATACTGGTTGTCCACTTGAATTATAAACAACTAATGAACCAACATTTGTTAAAGAAGCAGTAGAACCAGGATTTTGTGTTTCACTAGATGCAGTATTTGAGGCCCATAATGCTTGTTGACCGCCTACAGTCATTCCTGGACCTAAACTTGTTATTGCAAGTTGATTATCACTTATACCACAATAACCTTTAGATGTACTTGGATTTACACCTTGTAATGCGAAATATTGAACACCTGAATCAATTGCTGCTTCTTTACATTGATTATAAGTATAACTTGGGGTAGATGATGAATTTGAACCTTGTGTTAATTGAATATTTTGAATGCCTGTATTAGCCCAAAATTCAGATTGTGCACCCGTCTTAAATATTAATTGATAATTTCCTGATTGTTGTATATTAAAAGATGTGGTATACTGTTTCCAACCAACGTTTACATCAGGTGTAAATGATAAAACATCTATATCATTACAAAGAATATTAATAGTATTAGCTCCATAATTTGTACCCGAACAAGCATAAAATGATAAATTATATGTTCCAGTAAATAAATTAATAAATTGTCCAATATTAGTATCTGTATACAAAGCAACACATTGTGAACCTTGTGGAAAAGGTGTTGGATAACCCCAACCATTCCAATTATTAAATATTAATGCAGAAACTTTCCACCCTGGAACAGTTGTAGAATCATTAACAAATATATAACTATTATTAGGAATTTGAGGTTGGGAAAAATTACCATTTATTAAATTAACCGCTGGTGGAGGAGGTGACCCACCAACAAATGTCATTAAAGGTGATGTAGGATTATCAGCATAACATCCAGTATAAGTAACATTTGGATTACTAATTAACTTATTTACAAAAACATTTACACCTTCATTACCACAACTTTGTCCAGATGTCATCGGTGTTCCTGTTACTAGTGGAGGATTAGTAGGTATAGTAGCACCTGATACTTGATAAGAAGCACTCCAAGCTATATTTACATTTACAGCATCCTTTTGTGAAGGACAACCATTTTTACCTGCTGTTGCGTTTAAAATAGTAGAAGTTGGGTACCATTTAGCGACACCTTGTTGAGTTACATACATCATTTGACCTCCAATACTTATATTTTTACCTAAATATGGATTATTGGGGTTAACTCGATTAATATAGCCTAGTGTTGAACCGCTAATTTGTGCTACTAAATTTTCATATTGCGTCACAGTATTATCATATTGTTGTTGTAAATTACTTATAGTTTGTTGTTGTGAAGAGTAATTATTTTGTTGAATAATATTATTAGTTTGAACTGCTAATCCATTTTTATTTAATTGTAAACCACTATCCATAATATCAAATCCTTCTTTAGGGTCTACATATTTTATTTGTTTTTCTAAATCTTTTATTATTTTTTTTTGATATCGTTCGAATTTCTCTCCTTGATTGAGAGAAGGTGTATCATCTTTCATCCTTTTTTTTAACTTATATTCTCTAGCATGTTCATTTATTGATTTTTCTGGACTATTTAAATTTAAAAAAAAATTTACTATACTTGTCATATTAATATAATGATATACAAAAATATATTATATTAATAATTTAATTTTTAATAAAAGAATAACCAGAATATATTACATAAATAATCACAACTATAAAAATTAATAGCGCGGGTCGAATGTGGTCGCCTTGAGTGTTGATATGCGGAAAAACCGCCGAAACCAATGACGCAATATAAAAAACAAGTCATTTAATAAATCTTTACTATACCAATTACCACCACCTCTCTGTTGGCTATTACCTGATAGTTTAATTAATATAAATAATAAAAGTAAAACAATAAACAATAAACCAATATAACTAAAATAATTTGATGTTACATTAATACTCCCATTTTCATAAGCAGAGTTAATTGTTTCATATTGGTTTACCATTTGATTAATTTGATTTCTCTCTTGTGTTAATGTATTATAATTACTTTGTAATAGTTGTTCTTGTTGTTGAGTTTGTTGTTGCGTTTGTTGAAACTCACTATAACTACTTTTAGAAATATCTATCATTTTTGAATTAACATCCATTAATTGTGAATTTAATTTTTGTAATTGATAACTATAATAAATAGCTTGCTGAATAATTGCTGTAGAGTTACTTGTAGGAACAATATTTCCAGAACCACTACTTAATACACAGTTATTTAAATTATTATTAAATGTTGCACCAGAACAGGAAGAATTAGACGAACAAGCGGTTGTACAATCATTTATATTAGAATTATTTAATGTACTAATATTATTTTGTCCAACAAAAGAAAAATTAGGAACTGTTGTTAAATTATTGTTATCTGAATTAATTAAATTAATATAGTCTTGATATGTATCAGTGTATTGTGTTAATAATGTATTAAATTGATTACTTAAATTTTGTAATTGACTAGACATTTATATATAAATAACGAGAAAACAAATTTATGTAAATACATTAAAGAAATTACGATTATACAAAAAATTAATTGCTACTATTATTACAATTATTCCAAAAACAAAAACATATGCCTTTCTATTTAACTGTCCTTCAGTATGAACTGGTGGAGTAGTAAATTGTGCTTTTAATCCTGTAAAATTATATAATACATATATTATAATAATTACTAAACCTAATAATAAGATAAACGAATAATAATTTTGATTAATCATTATACTTCCTTGTGTTTGCTTTTCATCTAACAATTCGTAACTTGCTAACACTTCATCAATTTTATTTCTCTCTTTTGTTAATTGTAAAAATTGACTAATTAAATTTGCAGTTTCACTATGACCTTCATTTGTCTGTGAAGTATAAAGTGGTTGACCACTATTAGTTTTATTTTGTATTTGAGTATTAATTTGAGTAAGTTGTAGGTTTATATTTTGAATAATGGAGAGTAATTGTTGTCCTTTTGGAACTATTGCCACTTGAGTGTCAGAAGAAGCTGTTAAACTAGAGTTACCTCCTCTTAAAAAACATGTTGAATTTCCTGAATCATATGTAGCACCTGTGCAACCATTAGTTGAAGAACATGTAGCTTGACATTCTTGTAATGTTTTAGAACTAGTTTGCCCTATTCCTGAAGTTCCCCAATAAGCAGAATTATTAACTGTAACAAATGGTTGAGCATTTATGTTATAATTTGGTTGCGAAGATTGGTTGTAATTCGACGCATTATAATTAGGATTTACTATAGTTGTAATACTAACAGCACAACAACTTCCGTTTTCAGTACTATATGGTCCTTGCCAGGCAGTGGATAAATCTTTATAACTAGCTTTAGTATAAAGTTGGTCATCCATTCCAACGCCAATAAAAGTTCCGTCTGGAGCAATTGTAATAGCTTTAACACAGCAAGTGTTATCCCCTTGCCAAACCCATTGTTGACTAGTTAAATTTTGATAACTATTTTTTTTCCATATCTGATTATTATAACCTACGACAAAAATGGAACCATCTGGAGCAATTGCTACATCTTTTACATATTCACCAGGAGTTGCTGTTTGTGACCAACCTTGACTAAACATATTACTTGTATTAGACCATAATACATTATTTGTACCAACACCAACAATAGTTCCGTTTTGACCTTGTGCCAACGAATAAACACAACAATTATTTGTATTTGGTAAAGTATTCCAAGAAGTAGCATCCCAACTCGTTTTTGTCCATATACTATTTACAGTAGTTGAAGCATAAATAGTTTTACCATCACTTCCAGTACATACAGATTTTAAATTACCACCAGAATTATCATTTACTTCTTGCCAAGGTGCGTCTAATCCTTGTCTAGACCATAAATTACCCGCTGTGCCAACACAAATTATGATATAAGGATTTCCAGGGTTTCCATAACATTGCATACGATGATTATAATCAGTTTGTTTAGAAAAACCAAATGCCGAATTTATAATATCATTTAATGTAGCTGAAGGATTTGGACCAGGCTGGAACGTTCCAGAACCACACCCGGCATTTTTCCAAACTTGATTTATACAAGTTTGGTCAATGTTTGTACTACTGCCAATATAAGAACCACATGGTGTGCTTTCTTCTTGACTTAAATAATTAATATAATTAGATACAGCATTTTCATATTCAATTAAAAGATTATTATACCTCAAAGTTAACATTTCTAAATCAAGAACTATCGTTTCACTTTCTGCGTATTTATTATTTTCTGTTTGTTTACTATTTTTATTCATATATATATTTATCAAAAGAAAACATATTTTACTTTCTACATTTCAAAAAATAATATACAAAAGATGATAAAGAGAGAAAAAAAAATAAAGGAAAAATAGGATTATTCGTATTCGGATTATTACTAACCTCATTAGTCACTAAATTTAAATTAATATTCCCATATTTTCTCTCTTCATCTCTTTTATCAATTAATTTTTTTACATAATTATTTGTACTTTGTAAACAATAATTACGTATATCTTGATTAAAATATAGAGGTCTTCTAAGTGGCAAAGAAAGCATTTTAAAATTTAATAATATTTTAAAATTAAATTTTAAGCGAGATTTGTAACAGGGTGTTTTTTGTAAATTTTTGATATCATCATGCCTACAACCAAAATACTTAAAAATAATGCCCAATTTCGTAAATATTCAGATTGATAAATTTCTTTATAATTTAAAATTAATTCAGTCGAAGCGTTATTTTTATGCTCAACTACACCAAGACTAAATTTTAATTTTTTATTTTTCTCTCTTTCATCTTTAATTAATTCATCTAAAGAAAATAATTTTTCATTAATTTTATCTATATTAGATTGTACATCATTTGATAAAGTAAACATTTTAGAATTAATATTATTTAAATTACTTTTAATATTTTGAAACATTTGTTGATATTCAGGATAATCCGGATTTTTATTATAAAATACATAATATTTTTGGAAATCGTTTAAAACGGCTGGTAATTGAGATTGTAGTGCTTGCAATTGTTCTGTAAATTGACTAGCATTAGGAAATTCCTTAGTAAAGTCAGAATTATCAAGTAAATTCATTAATATATATACTTATTTAAAATAAATATTAATTAAAACTAAAAATTAGTATCAAAAGATAAAAGAAGATCATTAACAAATTCTACTGTTTCATTATATCCTCCTATAAATTCTTTATTAAAAAAAATAACTGGAAATGTTTTTACTTCTTTATTACATAATTCTTTAATAAACAACAAAAAATTTTCTTTATTTTCAATAATATATTCATCTGAATTAATTATATTAAATTTTAATTGTTTATCCTTTAATAATGCTTTTACTTTTAAACAATTTGGACAACCACTTTTACTATATATGGTAAAATCATTTTCGGATGGTTTTTCAAATTCCATTGTATTATTTTATATTTTTATATATTTTTAAATACAAATTCTATAATAATTTGTTTCAATGGCTGTTTTACTTGGTCGTATAATATGACATACTTGTCCTGGCCTCAACCCGATTACTCGTGCGACCGGGTCAAATCTTGAAATATCTGGTAATTGATTTTTATCAGTAACATTATATCTTTTCATAATACTTACAACTTCTGATTCTAACATAACACGATGTTCAGGAACTAAAGCATGTTTTAATATATTAAATTGAAGTCGTTTAATACTTTCAATAACTATAAAAATTCCTTCGCTTTCCCAAATATGCTTTAATTCATTAATGAGTGTTTCATTCGGCTCATCTTTAATAATAATAAATAATGTATCAGTTTTTTGTAAAGTTTCTGTTAATATAAACAAATCGTCTATCATTTCTTGAATATTTTTTGCTGCTGGTCTAGCTGTTAAATAATATCTAATATAAATTTTCTTTTTAGGCTGTTCAGAATTAACCTTATCCTCACTAGTTTCTAAAAGCATGTCAAGTTGATTGTTTTGTTTCATAGAATTTACTTCATTTATACTAAAGTTTGCGTAGTCATTAACATTATAACCTTGTTTTTCCATAAGTTCTAAAATTATTCTTCTGGAATTGAATATTTGTGAAATTAAAACACTTGCGTTTTGACTGGCCATTCTATATTATATTATAAACATAATGAATTATTTTTATTTCAATTTTATTTATAATGTAATTTTTCTAGTTTGACTTGAAGAACTACTATCTGAAGATTTACTTTCAGATTGTTCATTTTTAGAGGTTCCACTTTCTGATGTTTTTTCATCATTATTAGATTTATTTTCAGAAATATTGGGTTGAACCTCTAAAATAGTAGGTGTTTCTGTCGATTTTTGACTGTCTTCTATTGGAGTTGTTTTATTTTCAAGCTCTTGTGACTTTCTAGCTTTAACTTCATTTAAAAATGCTACTTTTTCTTCAAAAGGTTTATTTAATAATAATTGTTTTTCTTGAGGTGATAAATTCAAATAATAATAACCTAAGTCACCAGGAAAATCATATTTTGGTTTTACTAATATACTTCCATCTTCTAATCTTTTTCTTTCATAATAATCTGGTGTACTATCATTTTTGCCTGATGAATTATCAAAATCTGGAACATAAGCAGGTGAAGTTGGTGAAATATTAGGATAGTTAAGTGTAGCATCAAGATTTATATCTTCAGGTGTAGTATCGATATTTACAGGTTCAGGTATTACATTACTTTCCTCTCTTACATATTTATTTGATGTTTCTCTACTTTTTCTATTTATTTCGTCACCAATTTGTTTAATAGTATCCTTGATATTTTTATTATCAGTATGTAATAATTTATCAATATTATTAGAATAAGACATACTTAATAGTTGGTCAACATTATCTTCAGTTATAATACGCATTTGAACATTCATAACTTGTAACTCATGAATTAATAACTTGAAAGCATATGGTACTTTTAAAATACTAAAAGAACGTCCAAATTTGCTTAAATTTAAAATACTTTGAGAACCATCAGGATTAGCATTAAATTTAATAGGTCCATCAGCATATGGACTTAAAAAAAGATTTCTAGATTCATTATAAATAGCAATGGCTCCGGTTTTATTACAAACCGCAATGTAAAAATTTTGTTTTTCACCTCTAACCATAAACGATTCATTTAAAAAATAAGACATACCATGTGCTAATACACCATCACGTTCCATTTCTCCAATACGTAAACCACCATCATTAGCTCGTCCTTGAACAGGTTGTCTTGTCAAAGCAGTATTAGGACCACGTGCACGAAAATTAATTTTATCTTTTACCATATGTTTTAAACGCATATAGTATGTAGGTCCAATATAAATATCTGCTGCCAATTGTTCACCATTCATACCATTATATAAAACTTGGTTACCAGATGAATTAAATCCAGCATTTACAAGAAGTGGAGCATAAGTAGAATAATTAGAACCTTTTACTTGAAAAGCTGTACAATCACCATAAGCACCATAACTAGTACAAATCTTTCCAAAAAGACTTTCTACAATTTGTCCAATAGTCATACGAGATGGAATAGCGTGTGGATTTATAATTAAATCTGGTCTAATACCATCATCTGTAAAAGGCATATCTTCTTCTGGAATAATGAGACCTAAGGTTCCTTTTTGTCCAGCGCGACTAGCCATTTTATCACCAATTGCGGGTAAACGTTCTTCACGTACGCGAACTTTTGCCACATTAAAACCTTCTTCTCCTAATGTGATAAAAGATTTATCTACATAACCTAGTTGTCCTTTTTTCGTCTTAACCGAATCATCTGTCCAAACATCTTTATTAGTTAAAGATGAATTGATTTTACCAATTAAAATAATTTTTTCATTTATTTCAGTATTTTCTTTAACTAAACCATAATCATCTAAAAAACTATAATCATAACCTTGTTTTTTACCAATTACATTATTTTTTTCAATATTTGCGAATTTAGAATTGGTCGAACCTGTTATTTTAGAACTTTCTTCTCTTGTTTCATAAGATGAATAATATGTTGTTCTAAAAATACCACGTTGAATTGAAGCTTCATTTATTAAAATAGCATCTTCAACATTATAACCAGTATAACACATAATTGCTACAATAGCATTGACACCATATGGTTGTTCTTCATTATTTATATACTCAAGATACCTAGATTTTATTAAAGGTGTTTGTCCATAATTTAATATAACACCTGTTTTATCTATACGCATTTGAAAATTAGAATGGTAGACAGATACTGCTTGTTTGCTTTGACCACAAGAAAACGCACTACGAGTTACAGGATTATTTTCAGGATAAATAACCATATTACCCAATACACCTAAAATTAAGGATGGATCAATTTCTAAATGAGTATACCATTTACTCTTTTTAATATCATCAACATTTGTAGCAATTAAAGCAGTTTCTTCTTCTGATGTATCTAAATAATCTACTACAGATTTAAATTTTTCTAATTTGTCTAGTATAGTAACTCTAGAACTACCTATATCATTATACAATTCAGTCAGTTCATAAATTTTATTATTTTTTGTTTTAAAATTTTCATCAGACTTTTCCATAATTCCAGAAATTATTCCTTCCCAACTAATTTTTCCACTATCTATTAATTCTTTTATTTCCCTTCTATCGTAACTTATTTTATTGTCATCAATATAGTATATTGGTCTAGTCAATCTTCCAGCATCTGTATAAATATAAACCTCATTTTTTTGATAATCAAATGAAATACTTGTATAAATAGGAATAACACCATTACGTCTATATAATTTTAGTAAATTTACTAGTTCAATTGGTGTATCTATAACACCAATCCAGTTACCATTTATTATTATTTTAGAACTACTGCCTAATTGTTCAGGGGAACATTCCAATAAAATACGGATAGGTGTATTTATTCTTAGCCATTTAATAATTGGAATACTTGATGAACCACTAGTAATATATGTACTAATTGACATATGTTTATGTAAACCAATATTACCACCATCCGGTGTATCTACAGGATCAATATATCCCCATTGTGAAGAATTTAAAAGACGTGGTCCAACAACTTTTGCGCTAGAATCTAAAGGTAAATTAATTTTTCTTAAATGAGAAATATGGGTAAACCAAGATAAACGATTTAAGTCCTGAACTAATCCTAAACGTTTTGTATTAGCATCAGCTCCCCAATTACCTTTAAACCCCTTTTTAAACCCGTCCTCAACTAATTTATCCTTAAAAAATAATTTCAAATTGTTCTCAATTAATGCAACAAAGTTTTTTCTATAATCACCAGGATGATAATAAAATTCCTTGTCAATTTTCAAAAAAATGTTACGTTTTTGTATTAAATAATATTCACGAAATAAATCATAGATTAAAGAACCAGATGTTTCAATGCGTTTAAACTTGAAATTATCTCGATCTGTTGGCGCCTCTTTTCCCATAAAAACTCGGAGTAATTTGTTCACCATAAATCCAATAAAATACGCTTTATTCAAAAAGTTGTCTTCACCAACGTGTGGCAAAAAATAGTTCATTAAAATATCCTGTACTGCCGATACAGTTTGTCTTTTTGTGAATTTAGCTATGAATTCTAGAGCTACTTGTTGATTAAATACAGTGCTCGCATCGTGAACAGATGGAATAAATAAATCAACCATATTTGAGTTAGCTTTTAGGTCCAAAAGACAATATTCAATAATTGATTTATCTGAGATGACGCCCAATGCTCTCATAAGAATAAAAAGAGGTATTGGTTTTTTTA
>Ga0114973_10002854_pt1 | contig 12389 bp, 17 predicted proteins | sample M_140807_MF_Meta_FD_87025 | JGI IMG/M metagenome (GOLD analysis project Ga0114973, IMG submission 87025) | Freshwater microbial communities from Lake Montjoie, Canada to study carbon cycling - M_140807_MF_MetaG | ecosystem: Environmental > Aquatic > Freshwater > Lake | place: Lake Montjoie... | reverse complement strand
TATTATTTCATCTTTATAAGGACATTCACATAATAAAATATGATTATTTTTATAATCTATTTCAGTTGGCGAATAAACAAGTTTATCGGTTCCATATAATGGTTTACCGTGTCGGTTTTTATTGTTATCTATAAATCCTATTACGTTTTCCTTATCTTTTATAAAATAATAGAGATATTGACCGTAAAGTCCTGCTGGACATATTAAAGTATTCTTAGATAGTTTTGTATTGCTGATTCGGTTTATCTCATTTACATATATATCTGTCAACATGTTTTTATCAGTAAATGGTAGTTCTAATGTGAGCATATTAGGATCAAGTACAAACTTAAGCATATATGATTTAAAATTCCCATTATACATAAAAGACATTTCACAACGATACTGATACAGAGAAAATATATATTTAATATAATCTAATCCACAAAAAAATGTATGCTGAGAATTTATTGTAACTATTGATTTTTCTTTTATGAGTAAGTCAAAATTTGGAATAGATATAAATACACTACTAACATTGCTAGTTTTTAGTTTTTCAATAAACTTATGCAGATTATATAAATGTTCAAATACGTGTGATAATATTACAGTGTTATATCCATTATAATTGAAGTCTTCGCAATTTCCCTCAATAAATTTTATGTCAGGGTGTAATTCATTATTTTTATACATATCAAGTGTCGTATAATCAACGGAACGATAATCTAACATAATTTTATATAGAATGCCTGTATTTGCCCCAATTTCTAAAAAAGACGTTTCTGTTGTGTTCTGTACTATAAACTGACAAAATGCCTTATGATGATCTAACCAAGAAGGACTAAATGCCGCATTCATATAGACTGAAGAATAAAGTTCTTTTGCATCTACAAGATTTTCTAATTGTAAACATTTGCAACGGTTACACATAATTAATGTATAATCAAACAATATATCTTGTTTACCAGTTGAAGAGGTCGTCATGATTGGAAAATTAGGAAAAGAATTAATACATTCAAATTCTTTATTTTTACATATAATACACGATTCTCTTTGCATTATTAAACTAATATAATCAATTATTTAAATGGTAAGTATAAATGAAAATTACATGCGAACGTAAATAGCATCACCCCATCCGTCGTTCTTCCATTTCTGATACGCTACACATACAAATCCTTGCGATTCTAGATAGTAATCAAGTGTGGGCTTGAGCGTACAACCCTTGTATATCTCTGCTTCATTGACCTCAATATACAATACTTTCACAAAGGCAAGGCACTTTTCTCCGCCGACTAGTGCCTTGAATTCCGCCCCCTGTATATCTAGATTCCAAAAGTTATGCTTCGGAATATTAATCTTATAACGGTCGCAAAAGGTGTCGATCGTAACGGAAGGAGAGACTATTGACCCAGTATAGACAACCTCAGGATGTGCCACCGCGTGCGTGCCAAACTCAAAAATACTCGACGACTGATTGTTGTTCGAAATGTTAAACTTGATTAAAACGTCATCCTTGTCTGTCACCAACGCCTGATATACATTCGGTACTCCCTTCGCTCGTGCCTCATTTACCTTCTGCGGAAGAGCATCCAGCCACGTCACGTCGTTGGGGGTTAGACCAAGTGTTTTGTAGAAATCCATCTCCTCGCATTCGTGTGCACCGACGTGTAGCACACCGGTAACCTTGATACCGTAATGATTTAAGACACGAATGACATCCGCTCCTTGAATCAGCATTGTGATGTTTAATCCAATGTATATAGCTTTAGACGGCGGTTCTTAGAAACTCTTCCAACTCGCGTTTTGAACACGTTTTATAGTCATACGCTAATGTGTTTTCAATAGGCTTACGAAACGTTTCGTGCGGACGCTTAGCAGGATAGTTCGGCATATAGACACGCTGAACCGTATCCGAAAAGAACGCCGCCGCCCACGAAATCGTTGAGGTTGAACACACCAATGTCTTCGCATTCTTCATTATATGATAATCAGTGATAATATCATTAGACTCAATAATCACGTTGAAATACTTACGTAAATAATCAAGGTAACTGAGTTCAAGCTCTGTATCAGGCGAATTCATAACCAGGCAATACGATGATGCTCCTACACTTTCTAACAATTGTTTGATGTACAGGGGGTGAATTACCGCGCCATTCTCGATAAAATCTTCTAAACGCAGATGAACAACCGTTTCATAATATTTTTTGAATCCTTGCGGAGCATTGAGCAAACTGTCTGAAAAATAATCAGTGGAAAAATATTTAAAATCAGTTCGCAGTTCATAATTCCCGTCGGTTGTTAAAACATCCTTTGGATGGGTGCGAATGTAATTTATAATTTGCGACCTATACTTCAAATAAATCGTATCGTGCTGAAAGTATCCAAAGAATCCATAGGTCGTATCCTCGTCCAATACTAGACTACGACCATTTAAATACGCATTCATCCAATAAATAAACTGTTCATCGGTTACCATCAAATATTTATCGGCATCTGTTATTTGTGGATGTACAATTGTCGCATCAAATACTATGTGATATATAATTGTAGCTAGATAACGAAATACGGCATTTCCTAATCTACCTAATGGAACAGATAGAACTCGCATTTTATAATTAATGACGGTTCTTTTTAGACTGCCGGCTGGTTCTACGACGGCGGGTTTGACGGCGGCGGCTGGTTCCACGACGCGGAGGCGCATTACTCGGCAGAAAGCCAGGTTTTCCCCACGGCTCGCGTGTAGGACGATTCGGCGTTGTGACCCCAATAAGTTCCTTTGGCACCTCGCGTGTGGGCGTCGGCTTGAATACAGTTAACGGTACCGATTCTACCGGGCTATACGTCGTCGGACTATTGGACTGCATCATATTATTTGTTGGAATTTCCAGGGTCGTTGGGCGCTTACGCATAGGCGTCTTTGGTGCGTTCATTCTTACTTATACCTTCGTTTCTTTTGTTAAGCATTGATAGCATTGATTGCTGACTCTGCCTGTAAATCGTCATTAATATCAATAATACCAGGATGTAGGACATAACAATTCCATTCGTTAAAATGCTGATTTATCTGTTCGTCAAATGCGTCATTCATATACTTGAGTGCCGGCAGAATCTTATTCTGAATAGCACCGTGACGTACAACATACGCAAACGTACCTAGATTCACACGGATGCGGGGGTCTGATTGTAGTTTGATAATACCAGGGGCTACATCGGTGCCAATAGGCTTCCACATACGAAGCCAAATCATATCCCAATCCGCCGGTATCTGACGACTGAGGGTTTCCCATCGTCCTCCAGGCTGTAAGAAATCTGTTGGTAAGTTTACGTCGTCCTCTAAAATGAGATGTCCGTACGAATCGGGGACGTTCATTGCTCCTAGATGCTCAATAAGCTTGCGGTGCGACAAATAACACCCAACCACACCCAAATTATGTAACTTCTCGCCTTTATGGTCATTGCGGTCTGCACGCACCATTGCATTGCCTACACCGTATGTGCGCATCTGGTTGTAAGGAATGTCCTTCCCATATATCGCTGGAAAGCGTGTTATTGTAAGATTCAACGGAGCGGCTTGCGTCTGTATAGACTCCCACCGCTTTGTATCACGGTCCAAATTAATTACATGAATTGTATCTATATTTGGACGTTTGCATGAATCTATATGTTTGTAAATCGCATATACAATCACGACCCCTACTCCTACAGCCAGCAGGGTGATTAAATACGAAATATCGGCTTTCTTTGCCATCCTATTGGAGTGACAGATTATTGATGCGGGTTAAAGCCATCCTGGGATATCTAACAATAATTAGAGATGAATACGCTGGATGATGTGCGACTTATGTATCCACTGCTGTCTGCGGACGACCGTAATCGTGTCGTGTATACAGTATTTGAGGCGGCGGCGCGCAAGGACGTCGAGCTTACACGGGCGTTTGAAGCGTGCGAGGGATTCGGCGAGCTGGCGTTTGCTTGGAACTGGAAACTGATTGTGGATGCATTGCCGGCGGGATTCAAATTCCTAGAGGTGGGCGTGTATAAAGGGCGCGTTTTAGGGCTAGTAGGGCTCTGTGCCGAGCGGGAGCGGCGTTTAGTGTCTCTTCACGGCGTTACGCCACTGTGTAATATTGGTGATAAGTACTCGCGCTACGATGAATCCAACTACTTTGCCGATATTTACGGGGCTTTGGGCAAGTGCAGTGTTCCTGCGGACCGTCTGAAACTCCATATCGGACTGTCACAGGATCCGGCGATTCTACGGGACGTGGCGGCGGACGGTCCCTATGAATGCGTATTCATTGACGGCTGCCACGATTATGAGGTAGTTGTCGCTGATATTAAGGCGTATCTGCCACTGGTGAAAATCGGCGGCTATTTTGTCATGGACGACTCGTCACTGTATATTGAAAAACCATATGGACAGTTTCTGGGACACCCTGATGTGTCACGAGCAGCGAAGGAATACCTGACGGAAGCGGCTGGCGTGCGGCATATTGTAGCGGTGGGTCACAATCAGGTATGGCAACGGGTGGCTTAATTCGTAATAAGTACCTCCGTTGTTGTTGCCTCAGGATTCTTCGAATTAATCGCTCGCCGTGCCTGTACCGTGTGTGTTTGGAACGGCGGCGAAGGAAATGCATCACGCACTAGTTTCACATTCGCATTGCTCATCAGTATTTTTACATTCTTTGCCTTCATTTCCGCACACGTTCTGAAGAGTGCGGTGTGATGGTCAAGCCCGAAGCCGTCGCCTGTATATCCAACAAAAGAGGTGGTGGTTTCTGGTGCATAGGGCGGGTCAAAATAGACAAAATCACCGTCGGCGGGCTGCATGAGTGCGTCGCCAAACGGCTGAGTAGTAAATACAACGTCACTGATAAGTGTGGATACTTGGCGGATATGGTCGTCGTGAAGAATAGTCGGATTTGTATAGTGACCAAAGGGGACGTTGAAGCCGTTTGGACCGTCACGATATATGCCACGGAAATTGGTCTTATTGAGGAAGAGGCACATAGCGGCGGCTTTTGCCGTTTGGCGCTCACCACCTTGGAGCGCATTGAACTGCAAGCGAGTCCAATAATAATACGATTCCTGTGACGTTAGCGCCATCTCAAGCGTCGTCGGCTTGCGATTGATAGTCGTCCCCTTGAGCGATACAAAGACCGTGATAAGTGCACGTGTCTCGGTAATAAGCCCCTCAGGGTCGGTTTGTACCGTCTTATACAAATTGATAATATTCGCATTGAGGTCACTTGCGTACGCCTTGCCGGTCATCGTAATCTTGCCAGCCTTGACGTGTGATAAGAGTGCAAGAAGTACGCTACCGCCGCCTACAAATGGCTCGTGGTAGTTCTTCATCGTCTTAGGGAACAAATTTAGAACTGTGTCGATAATTTGTGTCTTTCCGCCAACCCACTTGAGGAAAGGCGACATATTTGTTACGATAATAGGGACCGTAGGGGGCAGGGCGACTGTTGCCGTGGTAGCAAGTGCCTCGCGTACTTTCTTCTCCACTAGTTCGTTAAGCAGGGTTTTCGGCTTACACGGATTCTTTCGCATCCTATGGGCGTCCATACGCGACTTTTGCTCAGTTGTATATTCACATACACCGCAGAAGAAAATGGGCATGATTGAGGGGGTTCTACAAGGGCGAGGAGTTTGTTCGCTTTCGCCGAATTTAACCGAATTCGCCGATGTGATCCGGGCTCTCAATTTTTAGCGGGGATGCGGACCCTGTCCGCCCCTGGAAATCTCTCGGCACGTTAAGGATGGATCGTATATTCGGCAAAGAGAATCTACTTGATTGGATTGACGCTTACGGAATGACCATACTTGCTGCAGGAGCATGTGCAGTAATAATTACAACTCCCGACAGGTCAATCAGTGCTACCATATTCGGACTCAGCTTTATGTATTTTTGGGTATACTTTTTCCACCGTGCCCTACACTATTTACCTACCGAAGGACCGCTAAGGTATTTGAATACTCACTGGATTTTCCACCATCAGCCCCTCAAAATCCTAGACCGACGTGTGGAGTTAGCATTGGAGATGATTAACGACCTGGCAATGAGCCTTAGCGTCCTATGGCTCCAAGGTATGACCGGTGTTTGGATTGTGCCAACTAGTGTTATACTCTTCTATGCTATTTGGTACACCTCAGTCCACATAGTGAACTATAGTATAATAGGTTCTCCCGTTCATCGTGATCATCATAAAAATGTCGGCACAAACTTCGGACCCGATGTCCTGGACCAACTATTCGGTACGAACCACGAGCCTACCAAAGAGGACCTTATAACCCTAGCTCCTAATATGGTTATCGCCTTTGGCGTCGTAATGTTACTAAAACAGTGTATCAAATGGGTAGATTGATAAGGCGTAAATCTTGATAAGATGGATTATGAGGAGGTTACCTACAACCGCCTGCTCAAAATCGTATGTACTTGCCTGTTTATAGTCCTTTACTGACATTGCCATTCCTATTTCCGCCAATGTTGGCTTGTTTTCACAGACTTCAAAGGTATCCATTGCACAGGCTCGGAAGAAGCGAATTCCAACAAATAGCAGCATTAAACTTGCTAAGATGGCACCCTTGGCGATTCTTGTACGTGAAAACAGTACACCAATCACCATTGCCGCGCATAGAAGTGCGTGTACAATAGTAATACTCCACTCAACAAGCATTTGACCCTATCGGTTGTACCGAATTTGCTGGGGGGTCAGGAACGAGTAAACCATGATGCCTACATAGATTAGGAGTATTCTTATAGGTTTCATATAGCTTATCAATAAAATTTACTAAGTGTGTAGAGCGGAAAGTCATATAGAGCTCTTCAAACCTCTCCGAATAAATCCTCGTATATTCGCCAACATAAGGAATACCCATTATATTCTTTGTTTGTTCTTCGGCATAATCGTTGGCAAGCCGGTGTGCGTGGGCTTTCGCATACATATGTCCTAATACCGGCGCATTCTCCAAATCCACACAATGAGGGCACAACATGGGTATAATATATGCCTATCGGTTTAGATTGGCGGGGTTTATCTATTGCTATAGTTAGAATGTACGTACAAATCGGCACTATTGTACTCAAAGCCGCAGTCCCGACAACCGCCGATGGAAAGCGCAAAGGTATGATGGGTCGACGCTTTGATTCAGGATTCAACTGTATGGTCTTTGTTTTTGACGATGACCAAAGGTCGTTCTGGATGAAAGGCTGTATTATTCCTCTTGATATGATATTTGTCAAAGACGGTGTCGTGACGTCTATAGCCCATATGTGCCCACCCTGCATCGCGGACCCATGCCCTAGCTACAAAGGTATAGGTCAGCAGGTGATTGAAGTAGAGGGCGGGGTATGCCGGCAGCTCGGTATCGATGTGGGCGACCGTGTGCGATACTATGAAAAGTCGGCAGTCTAAACAAATAAATAATGGACATTTCATACAAATGACGAAGTTTGCGGTAAAGAATGAAACGGCTGTGCCGATTACCTTTGCCGTTTTTGAGCAACCGAAAGCAAACGATACTCCTACAAAAAACTGTGTTCTAAAACCTGGTGAAAGCAAGGATTGGGGTGCCGACAAGATTCCACTAGGTTCTTACAGGGTCTACGGTGTAATGTCTGGCGATGACACTTCGCACCCTGAATGGAATTATGAGTGCCCTGGTGTGAGCGTTATAACCAGCACACTAGAGCTTGGGTTCAAGCTCTGGCACGATGGTGATATTGATTGGGAAAATATTAAGAATATGAGCTCGGACCAGTTAGAGGATACATTCGGCTGCCAGTATACCTCTGCACAGTCAGACTCTGTCAGTTGGAACGGATTCAATGACTGTATTTTCACATTTAAGGGCGGACCGGTGTGGGTTCAGGAGACGAATCCCGCAGTCTATCGCCCTCGGCAGACAACTATGGATAGTGTTACATCCACCGTAATGGAGTGTAAAGAGAGTAAGAATTAGTGCTTCGGGGTCTGTTTAATAAATTACAAATATAAACTAGGGAGGGCGGCAATGTATGTATATCTTAGATTTATATACATTGCAGCAATTATCTCATTTATCTATGCGATGCAGTATTTTATACAGGTTTACGGAGAGAAACACTATGAGAAGGAGGACGGAACAGTCTTTGATCCTGTACATGAGAATACACCCGATTTCTTTCGGTACGGCTGGATTACAAATGTTATACCAGTAATCCTATTATTTATTCTATTTGTAGGACCCAAAGAATCCGACCTAATTACCGAGTTTTTCTATAAATTCCTATTTATTCTATCACTCCGTGCCCTTATCGGCTTTTCCACCATTCTACCCAAACACGAAGAGTGCGAAGTACAATATAATCTCAGTTTCTTTCTCGGTAGCGGAGGCTGCTACGACAAACTCTTCAGCGGACATACCGCCATTGTGACACTTATTTCGCTCCTGCTAATGCGTGAAGGATTTATGTCCAATTGGGTATTCTGGATTACAAACATAATCAATATGATAATCATTATTTTGACACGGTCCCACTATACCGCCGATGTGCTGCTAGGCTTCGTTATCGCATATTTAGTCGGTAACGGAGACTACGGGGTGCTGCCGCATTAGTATTTCGGCTTCTGTGTGGTGAGTTTGGGGCTCTTGCCGCAGCTGAACTTCTTTAATGTCTTTCCACGGGTCTGTATGACCGATTTTACACAAATAGCAATAGCACGAGACTCCTTCTGTTGCTTTTTGTAGTTTCCCTTGATGGTCCGGCGGACCTTTTTAATACATCCACAAAACCGTTTCGCCATAGACTCCTTCATTCTCTACTTGAGTTCTTTAAAAAACTTGTTGATGGCAGGTAGGACTTTATCGTCATACATATTACTTGCCTCTTTCATTGTAAGCCGCGTTCTTATGTCAGGACTCATCATACCTCGCACAAGTTTGTAACACGGTATGGCAACTTCTTCGGCGAACCGATCTACCTCATCCTTTGTAAATTTGAGAGGGTTATGTTCTACTACAATATGGGGTTCAGACATACCTTCGTCACGCTGTCCAAACCGTTGGTAAAAAACCTGGGACAACGTACGTCCTAGTGCATATACGTCGTCCTTTTCAAAGATAAACTTGTACTTTTCTGCTGGTGTCATTGTTTCAAGTTTGTCTTCTAGCCATGTCAAATACGTTTCATCTATTACGGCTTTTTCAACATTGCTTCCAGGAACCTTCTTATAAAAAATACGATACGGAATCGTCTTCTCGCCGTGAATGGTCTCCTTATAGAAATCGTGAATCACTTTCCGCTTATTAACAGGGTGCGGATTCGCAAAACTCACCTCAATACTCCAGTAATTATATTGGTTGTCAAGGAAACTATATCCATATCTATTACGTGCAAAAGGTGTCTTTTGGTTTTTAGAAATCTTATCCAGGTCGTCCCATTTGAACGAAATACCGAAATCAATAAAACGAGCATTGAAATGTCCTTTATCGGTTTTAGCGACCACAATATTATCGGGTTTAACATCATTGTGAATAACGTCCTTGGCGTGTGCTTTCTCTAAGCCTTCGAACAAGTTACTAATAGACTTGAAAAAGGCGGGATACTCTTCGGGCTCTAATTTAATAGTTCCAATACTTTCACCGCCGTCCAACGACTGTAGGATTTTACGCACTTTCATCGGAACCTTACACTTCATTACGTTGTTTTTGGCATTAAAGGGGAGTTTCGGGTCGCAGATTTCAAAGGGGTATAGGAAGTACTTTTGTGTCGGGTCAATGGTGTGAAACAGGTCACGCTGTTTGAGCTCTTCTATAGCATCTACACCATCCATTAATTTGGAGATTTGATGCGGACGGTTGCGGGTATTACCCTTACACGCAAGGGCAGGGCGGAATACGCATCCATAGGACCCTTGTCCTAGAAGCGCACCGCCCTTACGACGGTTTTTACGAGTCTTCGCCATCCTTATAAAGGATACTGAAAACAAGTTTATGGCTCTTGGCTCGGGTGTTAGGCAGAGCCGGTCAAGTTTGTATCGGCGTAGCCGATACAAACGTATTCCGGTTTCGCCTTAGGCGGAACCGGTCATATCTATAAGGTCCCGTTGAATCTGACGCTTTTGGGCAATTAAATCAGCAGCGTCCTCCATTGTCGGCACGTGGCTGCTAGAAAGCTGGACCATTGTGCCCTCACTGTAGCCGAACGCCTCCATAACGCGGTGTTTGGTCGCTAAAAACAGTTTGAATATGGCAAAAAGAACAATGCCTACAATAATGGGGGTGGCAAGTTTCTCCAACTTCATCTTCTACTATGCAGGACCTACTTTAAACTTGCGGATTTGCATCTTAGAAAGACCTTCAGCCTCCATAAACTCCTTTATGTTAAAATTGTTCTTGTTTGGTAAAGTGTTTAAAATATCATCGTCTGGTCCTAAAATCTTTGATAAGAGTTGGACCGTATAGGTATGCGTTTCACCTTGAGGCGGATTAGGAGGCTCGTAATTAATTAAAACTTCGTCATCCAATCGTCCTCTACGATCAAACCACTGAGTATATAACCAGTGTACACGCGCCGGATGGGGTGCGTCGCTATCATATATAACAATTACATACGCGCGGTTCTTCTCCTTCTCAAATAATACATCAGGGCTTCTCATAGCCGTTTGAAAGCGGGTAAGCAGTGGGATTTCAAAGGGTGGAAGTATATGTTTATGTATTGTATGACCGACTTCAGTATAAAATACTACATCAAACATGGCATCGCCGCCGCTCTGTATACGTATAAGTGCGTTTTCTTCAGCTGCAAGTGTTGTCTCCCACATATGTCTAAGACCTCTTACTTCGTTTAATATTCTTTCACTAATAGCAAAACCCAAGTCTTCATTCCCTTGTGATGCTGCGTCTCTGGCTAGTGCAGCTAATTCTTGCGTAAGACTATCAATGCTTTTTGCTCTAACATATACATCCGTATAATGTTCAGGATTAGTATTATGAGCCTCCGTGATTCTATCTACTAAGTTACGAATTTCATCACGTGCGTTTTTTATCATAAGCAAAAATATATAAACGGGACGTCCTCCACGCTGCTTTCGTCGGAGGCTCTGTCTGCGTTTGTATTTACGGGTCTTTGCCATCCTACTAATCCTTCTTCTTTTTTAGAATCGGCGTAAGCCATGCTGATATCATATGATTAATAGGACGCTCAAATACCTCAGAGTAACCACCATCAGGGAAGATAAACACGACATTTATACGCTCAGAACTGTCGGGATAACGCAACACAATCTTAAGAATAGCATTTTTACTAATACCGTCGCTATAGAAATGGTCTATATCGGCGACCGTTTTAAACTCTACAACGCTGCCACCAGCGGCAGCCCACTGTGTTTGGAGTTCGGAGTGTGCTGCCTGTAGTTGTGCTACTGTAAGCGTCATTGGGTTTTTCTGGATTTCTAACAATAAAGTGGTCGGTGTGTTCAAATTTTGCCGGCGGCTAGCGGCACAGCTGTCTTATCTATTCGGATACAAAACCCTACGCAGCCATCCATCGCTTTTGCTATAATAGACTGATTATATGTGTCGCAAAATTCGTTTACCGCTTGAGGTACACCACAATGCCGATATATATTTGTCTTCTTCATATTCATTTCGTAATCGTGTCCCATAATGTAGCCTCCGTGTTTGATTTTCTTGAATGCCTCTATCAAATCCCGTTTACATCCCTCATAAGTATGGTCAGCGTCAATATAAATAATATCGTAATAATCGTCCATCTTACTTTTTAAATATGTAGACGAATCGGACTTATGTAAGTTCACGTTTGGATTATTTTTATATTTTTCGGTTAGTTCCTTAAAAGACTTTTCTAAATTATACCATATGAAATTATTACCATCTTGGTCTCCACTGCCATTTGTGCCTACAAATAAATCAACGCCGTCTAGCAATCCTATAGAACAATTATTCGCAATAAAGTCGAAGAATTCACCTTTGAAAATACCTATTTCTAAAATCTTTGGTTTGTCTATTGTATTTGAATAGTATGTTAGCATATCATTTCTGTTTTCAAATTCTATTATTTTGGAGAAAACGACGAAATTATCCATTGGAAACTTTTCTATATTTCCCTTATGAACGTGTAGACACTTAGCATCTTTAAAGTCAAATTCTTTATTTAGATTCGCAATTCTATCAAGAAATGAAATATGTATATCTTCAATAATATAAAATCCGTTCGGTTTTACTAAACTCCATAATGTCTTGAATGATGTTACCATATGCTCTTCCTTATGAGAACCATCATCAAGAATAATATCGGCGTATGGATTTAGTTTGCGGATATTATTGCTAAGACGATTCAGAGATTCAACGCTGCTTTGGTCTGTTTGGAATGTTGTAATGCGTTCCTCAGT
>Ga0114973_10002853_pt1 | contig 12396 bp, 13 predicted proteins | sample M_140807_MF_Meta_FD_87025 | JGI IMG/M metagenome (GOLD analysis project Ga0114973, IMG submission 87025) | Freshwater microbial communities from Lake Montjoie, Canada to study carbon cycling - M_140807_MF_MetaG | ecosystem: Environmental > Aquatic > Freshwater > Lake | place: Lake Montjoie... | reverse complement strand
GTTTGCGTGCCGCAAGCTCCCGTGATCCGGCAGAACAGTGGCTAGTGCTGGAGCCGAACCGAATTGAGAAGCAGTATTGGAAGGATCTGTGGCGTTATCGGGAACTCTTTGGGATACTGGCCTGGCGGGATATCGCCGTGCGCTACAAGCAAACCTTCATCGGGGTGGCCTGGGCGCTGATTCGACCCTTGCTCACGATGCTGGTGTTCACCGTGATCTTTGGCAAGCTGGCCAAGTTGCCTAGTCAAGGAGATGCTCCCTATCCGATCTTGGTGTTTGCTGGGATGTTGCCTTGGCAGTTTTTCTCCACGGCCCTGAGCAGCTGTTCGGAGAGCTTGATCACCAATGCGAACCTGCTCACGAAGGTGTATTTCCCGCGGCTGATCGTGCCAGCGGCGGCGGTAATCACCAGCTTTGTGGATTTTCTTATCTGCTTTGTGATTCTAGCGGGGTTGATGCTCTGGTTTCAGTGGTGGCCTACCTGGCGGCTGCTTACATTGCCGTTCTGGATGGCTGTGGCATTTGCGGCGAGCATGGGTGCTGGCCTATGGCTGGCTAGCCTGAACGTGCAATATCGCGACTTTCGCTATGTGGTTCCCTTTCTGGTGCAGTTTGGCCTCTATGTGAGCCCGGTGGGGTTTTCCAGCGCGATCGTTCCCGAGAAATGGCAGCTCTTATACGCCCTCAATCCGATGGTTGGGGTGATTGAGGGCTTTCGCTGGGCAATCATTGGTAGGGGTGCACTGATTAACCCTATGGGTTTTTGGCTTTCGATGGGGATCACGGCCCTGCTGCTCATCACTGGTGTGCGCCAGTTCCGCCGAATGGAAAAGCGGTTTGCGGATGTGATCTGAGATGAGCGATTCAAACGTAGTGATCCGGGTAGAGGGGCTCGGCAAGAAGTACACGATCCATCACGAGCAAGGCGAGCGCTACACGGCCCTGCGCGATGTGGTGGCCCGTCAAGCCAAGGCAACTGGCAGGCTACTGAATCCTTTTACGCTGGCGGGGCAACTTCGCAAGGCCCAACGCCAGGCGGCGCTGGAGCAAGCAGAAAGTGAAGAGGAGTTCTGGGCGCTGAAGGATGTTAGCTTCGAGATCCGCCGTGGTCAGCGGGTGGGGATCATCGGCCGCAACGGGGCGGGAAAGAGCACCCTGCTGAAGATCCTCAGCCGCATCACCGAACCCACCACGGGCCGGGTGGAGATCCGCGGCCGGGTGGCGAGCCTGCTGGAGGTGGGCACGGGATTTCACCCGGAGCTTACGGGTCGGGAAAACATTTATCTCAATGGCGCCATCATGGGAATGACGAGGAGGGAGATCAGCGCTAAGTATGATGAGATTGTGAGCTTTGCTGAGGTAGAAAGGTTTCTCGATACGCCTGTAAAGCGTTATTCAAGTGGTATGTATGTTAGACTGGCATTCGCTGTAGCAGCAAACCTAGAGCCAGAAATCTTGGTTGTGGATGAGGTGCTTGCCGTTGGAGATGCAAACTTTCAAAAGAAGTGTCTCGGCAAAATGGAGGAAGCTGCATATCATGATGGACGAACGGTATTATTTGTAAGTCATAATCTCGATGCTATTAAGTTGCTCTGCGGTGAATGCATCTGGCTACGAAATGGAGCATTGGCCAAAATCAGTCCAGTCGAAGATTGCCTTCAAGCATATGTCTCATCTTCAGAAAAAGGTCAAGATGAACAAAATCCAGCAAAACTAGATGTTGACAGGGCAAGACAAATTGCTTTAAATGTATTTGTTGGTTTTCGTGATAAAAGCTTGAACTTGAAGCGTACTTTCAGCTCACAGGAGCCAGTAACGTTGTTTGCCTCCTTTTATCAATCAAACTTACCGGTTGGTTCTTTGGTCAATTTTCACATCAAGAATTCAACCGGATCAACTGTGTTCTGCTCCATCTCAAATCAACCATTTAATGCTGGGCACATTGGAGGCGATCTTGAAGTCAGCCTCATTATTCCCCCATTGCTTCTAAATTCCGGAAAATACTATATCAGCATGTATGTGTCTTCTTTTTGTCCGACAGAAATACATGCTAGCTGGGATGATGCTATGTCATTTCATGTAGATCAAAATATTCCATTCGCCCTTCATCAAGGCTTTAACAGGAGACTGCCAGGAGAAATAGTTTTAAATAATCCACATTGGAGGATAAAACATATTGATACTCCTCCGACTTACGGTAAATTTCAACAATCAAATTGATTATCATGCTTAGCAATCTCATTAATCGTGCAAAAGAGTTCATTCATGCATCCAAGAGATCATCGGATATAAATACCGCCGGCTTTCCTTTGGATGTCACAGAGGAGGAGGCGTACATTCTAAAGAGTGTCAAGAACTTTACCATGACATCTATTGAAAGGCAAGTCTCACTTTGCAGAATACTTGACTATATTCTCCAGAACGGAATTAACGGCGACTTTGTTGAGTGCGGTGTCTGGAAAGGTGGAAGCTCAATGATTGCGGCCAATAAGATTTTAAAATACAATAGCGATAAAAAAATCTGGTTATATGACACCTTTCAAGGTATGCCTGCCCCTGATGATAGAGTAGATATATCTCATTTCAAATATCTTGCAAGTGAGATCCTAGAAAATGACATCAAAACCAAAGCCAAATCGCTTGTTTGGGCAATTGGAGGAGAAGAAGAAGTTAAGCTTAATTTGCTAAGTACAGGATTTGCTAATGATAATCTACGTCTGATCAAGGGAAAAGTTGAAGACACAATTCCCAGTCAAGGACTCCCTAGTTCAATCAGTGTACTTCGATTAGATACAGACTGGTATTCAAGTACTATTCACGAGCTCCATCATCTTTACCCCCGCGTTGAACCGGGAGGTTTCGTAATTATCGACGACTACGGGCATTGGCAGGGAGCAAGAAAGGCCACAGACGAATATTTCGCACTTCAAACCGGCGCTCCTTTTCTTCATCGCGTTGACTATACTTGCCGAATTATTCAAAAACCGTAGAGAAAAATTTTCAACTATGCGGAAAACTAGCTATATATCTCTAGGACCTCAAGAAAGCTTCATAGTTCCATTGTTGGCACATGAGATTGGATATTTGTTAAGAGACATTTCTGCATCCCTGCTTAACAGTGGTATGAGACAAGGTGACTTTCAAGCGTTAGATTGCGGTTGCGGAAACCAACCATTTCGTGATGCCATTGTAAGCAATGGCTTTAATTATGAAGCACTCGACGTTTCACAAAACTCATTTAAAAATATTAACTATATTTGCAAACTCGATTCCATTGCAAGCATGTTTAACTCTATAGTAACAAAGAAGTATTCGCTTGTTCTGGCTACAGAGGTTCTTGAGCATGTGAGTGATTGGTATGTTGCTTTTCATAATATTTATTCTTGTACAGCTCCTGGTGGATATGTTCTCCTTACTGCGCCTTTCTTCTATCCTCTCCATGAAGAGCCTCACGATTACTGTAGGCCAACCATTCACCAGTTTAAAAAAGTGTCTACAGAAGCCGGGTTTGAAGTTATTTCAATAAAAAAAATTGGAAGTTGTGTCGATGTAATTGGAACAGCACTTGGGGCTACAAGGATAAGATTTGTAGAAAGAAAAAGTTTCATTGATAAGATTCTAGGTAAAGCACTTGTCGGAATTCAATCAATAATATATCGTTTTCTCCATCATTATTATGATCATCTCACATCCGATGGCGATGCGATCTACCTTTCAAATATTGTAGTCTTAAGAAAGAGGTCTTCGCAATGAAGTGCGCCATTGTATTTTGCATTGACGATCTATATGTTAAACCTTTTCAAGTATTCTTCCATTCACTAGAAAGCACATCCAGCATTCCTGCGGACACTAAAGTTTTTGTTCTGCACACTGAAACGCTCAGTTCAAGTTCAATAAAGGTGCTCCAAGTATTTCTATACAAATTCGGTCGGGATGCCACTTTTCTTGATGCAAGCCACTTGATTCCCCAAAATTTGCCTATTCGTGCTGGAGATCACGTCTCATCAGCAACTTTTTTCAGGCTTTTTATTGCCGAGATTTTACCTCCAGAAATCGATCAGGCTGTTTATCTCGATTCGGATATGCTAGCTCTCCGCAGCATTGCTCAGCTGTTTGATGCGCCTGTCCAAGGTATTTTGGGGGCTGTCGACCATTGCACACCTGGCAACGCTCTTCGTTTATGGGGAAGCTTAGGTGGTTCTTATTTCCAAGCCGGTGTCCTGGTAATTCCTGTGCATGAGTGGAGGAATCGTCGACTTTCCGATGAATTTGTTGAGGTGATGGCCACTCAGCAATCAAATATAAAGTGGTGGGATCAAGATGTGCTAAACATAACATTACGGGATCGTTGGGAAAGGCTTCCAATATGGTTCAACATTACTGTTCCTGTATTGCATGTTGTTTCTTTTGAAGAGATTAGTAATTCTGCTATTTTAATTCACTTTAACGGCAGCAGTAAGCCTTGGAATACTTTTAATTCCTCCCCATTTGCAGAGCACTGGATTCGTGAATACGGTAAGGTTTTTGGTCACCCATTTGATCGGAGTTCGCTTGCTTCTCCGCGCTTCCAGCGCCTTAAGGCTGTGGTAAAACGTATTTTATAGTTTTTGTTTATATTTCTACACTACAACATTGTATCATTTTATTAACAAAGATTCTTTAGTAAAGGAAGTAGTTTTGTGTACTAACAAGTTAGATGCCCTAAGCTTTTCTAGTTATGTCTTTTTTGATTTCAATAAAATGTTAAAAAATCTGCGAGAGTTTCTATATTTATTAAGAAAGCAAGTGTATTCATCTTTTAGGAATAAACTTAAAGTTTTTGATGCTCCAATAATTTATTCCAAACTTCAATCTGATTATATTGTTCAAAAGGAAACATTTGAGTCGGCACTTTCCAGATTGATCCCATATTTCTATGGTACGCAACTTATGCGGATGGGAGGTGATAATGATGGAGGATACCTTATTCCAGATGATCTTAATGGAATAGCTGCTTGCTTTTCTCCTGGTCTTGCGCATACGCATTCCTTTGAGGATGCTTTATTTGATCTATTCAATATACAAAGCTTTGTTTGCGATCCAGTAAAACCTCCTTCGTCAAAACTTCTACCCAACTATATCTCATTCATCCAAAAAAAGTTGGCTCCCTTTAGATCAAGAAAATCTCTTACTCTAGAGAATTGGGTAAATAGCTCAATTCTCCATCAAGATCAAGACCTTTTGCTTCAAATTGATATTGAAGGTGATGAGTACGCTACATTATTGGCATGTGATTTGAGCACTATCTTGAGATTCAGAATTATTGTTATGGAATTACATTATCTTGAGCTTTTACCAAGCTCAGTTTTCATGGGTATGTTTTTTATGCCTCTAATAGATAGGTTATCATCGTATTTTGACCTTGTGCATTTTCATGCTAATAATCAAGTTTCACTTGTAGAATGCCATGGTATTATGATTCCTCCAGTCATTGAATTAACTTGGCATCGAAAGGATCGCCGTAAGACTCAATGTGCAACACCGGCTAATATACCAAACATTCATGATAGACCAAATAATCCATCAAGGAATGATTTTGAACATCGCTGGCAATGGCAGATTCCGATGCACGAACAAATAAGTTCTTAATGGTAAAGCCCGTATTGTCACACTTCTCTGATTGTATGTCATCAGCTCCAATGTTTCTATTCAAAAAATTCTTTTAATCATGCAGGCAAACGACGTTCCAATTCTAATTCTTGCCTGGCGTCGAATATCAGTAATGCATGAAATTATAAGTTCGCTTAGAATAATACAACCAAAAAAAGTATATTTAAGCTTCGATGGGCCTAGATTATCATACCCATCCGACCTTCAGGAGATTGAAGCTGTTGCTCGAGTTGTCAAGAAAGAGATTGATTGGAAATGTACCATTTACGAGCAATATCTAAGTACAAATTGTGGTACAGGAGTAGCAGTTCCAAAAGGCATTAATTGGTTTTTTGAAACTGAAGACTTTGGCATAATTTTAGAGGATGATGTAGTTGTTGATCCTTCATTTTATCAACTTGCATCTTTTCTTCTTGACAAGTTCAAGACAGATGATAGAATTGGTTCTATCACGGCATCTAACTTGCTTCACACGCAAATTCCTCATTCATCAAGCTATTTCTTTAGCAGATTCCCCTATGTTTATTGGGGCTGGGCTACATGGAAACGTGCATGGAGTAATTTTAATACATTTGAGGCGGCTTGGCATAACATAGACAGTAATAAATTGCTTCTTAATTTGTGTAATACTCCTCAATTTAGCAAGCGATGGCATGGTGAGATATCTCGGCTTTTGCTGGATCCAAGTGAATGTTGGGATTACAGGTGGATGGCAACTCACTGGTTACAAGGCCAATTAGTATGCACTCCAAAGCATTCACTTTCAATTAATAAGGGGTATGACAACTTTGCATCACATACTAAAGACAAAAATTCTATCCTATCCCAAATGAGACCTATGCAGCTTCCTATTGAATCACCAATCACATTTCAACCGATATACGAGCATGAATGCGAAATGATAAGTGCTTTCATGGTTTCACCATTTTGGGTTCGTGCTTTGGGCTCTGCGAAGCGTAGACTTCTTAGCCTTAAGGTGGTTTAAAATTATGTGCAAGTTCATGCATTGAGATCTAAATTTTAATCATTCCAAGATATCTCTGCTTCTTTTTTTAGGTTATTAATGCTTTCTTTTTTCCCAGCAACCATGGTAATGAAGATTTCTTTGAGAATGGCAAGATATTGGAGCGAAAAGATAAGGATCTTGGCTTATAAGATCAACTTCCGTCTATACAGAATTTTTCATGGTAAGCCTGATGCATTTCTTCGTAATGTAAATGGTGTCATACACATTGGTGCTAGTACAGGCCAAGAGCGAACCCATTATTCTCAGTGTGATCTGAATGTCTTGTGGATTGAGGCAGACCCAATTGTTTTTTCGGAGCTTTCAAAAAACCTTATACATCTACCTAGACAAAGGGCACTTAACTACCTTGTAGACTTTGCCAACAATTCCAATGTTTTGTTTAACATAGCAAGCAATTCTGGTGAATCATCCTCGCTTCTGCAGTTGCATGATCATAAAGTTATGTATCCAGATGTCGTCTATGTTGCTTCTAATTATCTTGAGAGCCGTACCCTTGATGATATTATAGATCATGAAAGAATCATTCTTTCTCAATATAATTCTCTTATTTTAGATGTTCAAGGTGCTGAACTTCGTGTTCTCCAAGGTGCATCTAACACAATGAAAAAAATGATTTATATTCAAGTTGAGGTCTCTGATTTTCAGGCTTATAAGAACTGTCCAGTTTTATCTCAGATGTCAGCTTTTATGAATCAAAATAACTTTAAACTTGATTACCTTCAGCGCGTATCCTTTTCTCCAAGGGTTGGAACTTACTATAATGCCATATACAAGAACTGCGACAGCAATATGCAATTAACTAGCCTAAAATAACATTATCATCATGTCTTATTTGGATAGATGGATATCATTAAGAGAGAGCTTCGCTTTAGCAAGACATGTAATTATTCTTTGTGACCACGAAGTTTGTTGTGAAACTGCTCAAGCTTCACGGATCAATTCGTTAATTGCTGGTCTTACATCTAACAACTGTCATGTGCTGCTTATCATTCCTAAACATCAAAACTATGAGAAAAACGTGCTTCAATCTGAGTTTCCTTATGGATTATCCGATGGATCATTAAGTATAATTAGAATCGGCAGAAAATCGTCTATTGCTTATGCATTGAGAGCTTTTTGCTTTACATTTGAAAGGCTTAATTCTTCTATAATGTTATATGTTTCTTCTTCCAATCCGTTGCAGCATTTCTTCTCGGCACTTCTTCGTCTTTGTCGATCAAGTCCAGTTATTCTTGACGTAGGCGAGTGGCATTCTCTTGATGATCTTCTAAAGAGTTGGAATCTAAAGTCTCTTTTAATTGAATGGATTAATCAAAGATTTTTGATACGAAACTATTCTGGTGTTGCTGCAATTTCTTCCGCTATCGCTTCAAAGTGTGATATTCTTAAAGTTCCATATTGTTTGATTCCGGCCTTGCTTCCTGCTAATCCTGTTGGTTTAAGTGATACTCGTGAATATCCAAAACGTAGCGGAAAAAGCTTTTTGCGCCTCTTTTATTCGGGCACACTTAAAAAAGAGGATGGGATTGAGGCCATTCTTCATGCAATGCATCTTCTTGAACTAGATAACCCTGGAAGATTTAAGTTGACAACTTCTGGTTCCTTTTCGAAAGATAATTTATTGGCTCTTTACGGAAATAGTTATAATAACTTTACAATTGATCAGATCGACCATAAAGGCTGGTTGTCTGGCGATGATTATCTAGATGTTATCACGGCATGTGACTTAGTTGTTATTCCAAGGCCCATCATGTACATCAATAACAGATTTTCTTTTCCTACCCGTTTGGTTCAAGCAATAGCTCTTGGAACCCCTATCGCCATTTCTGATTCAACAGATATCCCTTTATATCTTAAGCCAAATTATAATTATATTTCACTTGGAGATGGAAGTTGTTCGTCAATCGTGCGTGCCCTGTCACGCGATTCGCTTCAGGATCATATCCTCTCGGTAAAATCACGATTACCTGAAATAACTCATTTGTTTGATCCCAAGCAACATGCGAGCAAATTATTATTATTTGCTTCCAACCTCTCAAGGAAAGCATAATCTTATGCTGAGCGTAAGTGTTCTTATTACATGTTACAATCTTGAAAAATATATTGCTAGTGCAGTTAAATCTGTCCTTGGCCAGCAATGCTCTTATTCTCTTGAGGTTATTGTTGTTGACGATTCGTCAACCGACGATTGCGTCAAAATTTTGAGCGATTTTGAGGAAGTAACTATAGTCCATACGGAATCCAATTCAGGAGTTTTGCTGGCCACCATTTTAGGACTTAGGCGTTGTACGGGGGATGTTATTTTTTTCTTAGATGGAGATGATCTTTGGCATTCATCTAAAATCAATTTCTGCATGGAGAAGTTTGAGAGTGACAAGAACTTATGTCTTGTTACACATGACGTAAACTTCATCAGCTCTTCTGGGGATCTAATTTCCAATAAGTCTCGTTCAGCGGAAGTTCTTTCCATAGATCCTGATCCCAACAAACGTGTGCAATATGGAATTCTAGCGCAAGAAGATTACGTTTGGCTTGGCAGTGCCTTTGGCGTACATAAGGTAAATGGAAGAATACTCGATTTCTGTGATTGGGCTGAATCACTTCCCTGTGCACGCAAAACATATCAAGATTGGCCTTTGGCATATTGGATTTCTTCTTTGCAAGATGCTCATTGTGCTTATGTTGATAAAACTCTGATGAGCTATAGAATACATGGTGCTAACTACAGTGGTGGAGGATCAAGTGTTCCTAAACTGATTTCTAATCTTGAAAAAGCACTTAACACTACTGAGGCAATTGAATGGATCTCAAAGGATCGTGCTCTAGATTTACGTTTGCAGTGGATTGCTCGTAGCAAGAGTAAACTGTGCTTGTATTTGCTTCTCCTTTATCAAGGTTCAACGCTTGCTTCGATGGGTCAATTTCTAAGCATACAGCTGTTTTTGTTTTTCTCACCGAAACTTTTCGCCAAGGAGTGGTTGCGGATGCTAATGAGTTTGTTTATTGGAACTAAATTATCTACGGGCTTTTTTAATCGTCTAAGCCTGTTCCTTCGTCGCACTCGTTGAGGGGATATCTGGAATGTGTGGGATCGTTGGAATTGTTGCGCCCCAAATGCCCTCGAATGAGGTTTTGGCCAACCTAAAGCATATGGCCCTCCAGCTTGAGAGGCGTGGACCTGATGATTTCGGGTTTTGGCAGGGCCATGGGCCTAACATTGCTTTCGGGCATCGTCGTCTTTCCATTCTAGATCTAAGCCCCGCTGGCCACCAGCCGATGCAAAGCTTTAGTAAAAGATACACCATATGCTTTAATGGAGAAATTTACAATTATCTTTGCATACGTCGGGATTTAGAGCGCGAGGGATTATTGCGTGCGCCTTGGCGGGGCCATTCTGATACAGAAACTCTTTTGGCAGCTATTGAAGCCTGGGGTCTTGAGGATACACTAACTCGCTGTGTGGGTATGTTTGCGTTAGCACTTTGGGATGATCGGAACCATACGTTGCAACTGGCTCGTGATCGCTTCGGCGAAAAGCCACTCTATTGGGGCCATACCGGATCCAAAAGCAATAGAGCTTTGGTCTTCGCATCGGAGTTGGCTGCAGTATGCGCATGGCCAGGTTTTAACAATGAAATTAATCGACCGGCGCTAGTTCAACTTTTGAGATTTGGTGCTATTCCTGCTCCAACTTGCATTTATTCTGGAATCTATCAGCTGTTGCCAGGCCATTTACTCACATTTAAATCTTCAAGTATACTTTCCCAGCACCAGAGCCAGCCTTGGTGGTGTTTCAGGTCAATGGTTGCTCAAGGTTTAACCGAGCCTTTTGGCGATCCAGTGGAGGCACTGAAGACGCTAGAAGCTGCGCTGATAATTGCGGTGCAGCAACAGAGCCTTTCTGATGTTCCTTTGGGCTCTTTCCTGTCAGGTGGGATAGATTCTTCCTTGATAACTGCACTATTACAGGCCAAGAGGAACAGGCCCGTACGTACCTTTACCATTGGCTTTGAACAATCTTGCTTCAATGAGGCTCCCTATGCCCGAGCCGTTGCAGCACATTTGGGCACCGAACATACTGAAGCTGTTCTTACAACTGCCGAAGCTCTCGCACTGATCCCCCAGCTGCCACAGATGTATTCGGAACCTTTCGCAGATTCCTCTCAGTTGCCTACCCACCTTGTGTGCCGAGAAGCACGCCGTAGCGGTCTCACGGTGGCCCTATCTGGCGACGGCGGCGACGAGCTCTTTGGGGGGTACAACCGCTACTTCTGGGGGCCTCGTATTTGGAACCGACTGGCTTGGCTGCCCTGGCCTCTGCGGATCAGCTTGAGTCTTGCAATTCGCAGCCTGCCGCCTGCCGGCTGGGATACCTTAGGCAGTGCCCTCCCTGTTCATCAGCTAGGCCAAAAGGCCCACAAAATGGCCGCCCGTCTAAGGCACGTACGCTGTCCCGATGATCTGTATCGCTCTCTGGTGAGCGAGTGGTCTGACCCGGCAGCCTTGCTTCAGCCTTCTTCTGATGGATCGTCAATCCAGGAGCCAAGCTCCCCGCTTGATTGGCCCCTCCCTGGCGGCCTAAGCGATGATCCTGTTGCTCGGATGATGGCGACCGACACGCTCAACTACCTTCCTAACGACATCTTAACTAAAGTGGATCGAGCTGCCATGGCCGTGAGCCTTGAGACTCGCGCCCCCTTTCTTGACCACCGCGTGGCTGAAGTTGCTTGGCGGCTGCCTATGGCCATGAAGATTCATCCGAGCCGTGGTGGCTGCATTAGCAAGTGGGCTCTGCGCCAGATCCTTTACAAGTACGTCCCGCTGTCGCTGATCGAGCGACCTAAGGCTGGCTTTGCTATTCCTATCGGCCAGTGGCTGCGAGGACCACTCCGGGAATGGGCAGAAGATCTGCTGGAACCTGGCCTTATGCAGCGGCAGGGTTATTTGCGTCCCGAACCAATCCAAACTCTTTGGCGCCAGCACCTCAGTGGGCGCTTTGATCACACAAGTCGGTTGTGGACCGTGCTGATGTGGCAGGCCTGGTTGGTGGAGTGGGGATGAAGCAGGTTCTCTATCTCACCCGCAATGGCATGCTTGAGCCCCTAGGCCAAAGCCAGATCTTTCCTTATCTTTGCGGATTGAGCCGTAATTACGAGATCACTCTGATCAGCTTTGAAAAGCCTTCAGACGTTGCTGATTCCTCTTTTCTGCACCGGGCTCGCGTGCAGTGCACGGAGCTGGCCCTGCGTTGGATCCCGCTCCGCTTCCGCATGAAGCCACGTCCTTTGGCACCCGCCTTAGCGATCCCCCAGCTGGCGCTTGTGGCCCTCTGTCAATGGCGTCGCCGGCCTAGGCCCCAGCTGGTGCATGCCCGCTCCTACGTCCCGGCCGCAATCGCCCTTCTGTTACATCGCCTCACCGGCGTTCCCTTCATCTTCGACATGCGGGCCCTCTGGCCCGAGGAGTTGATCACCGCCGGCCATCTGCAGCGTGGATCCCTGCTGCATCGCGCTTTGCTCGGGTTGGAGCGGCGTTGCCTGCAGGAGGCCAGTGCAGTGGTGTCGCTCACGCAAGCGGCAGTGAGCTACCTACACGAACGCTATCCCCGCGAGCTTTCCGGTCAGCGGATTTCCGTGATTCCCACCTGCGCGGATCTGCGGCGCTTTCAGCCTGCTGACCCGGCTCCTGCCGCCCCCCTGGTGATCGGCTGCATCGGCACT
>Ga0114973_10002845_pt1 | contig 12410 bp, 10 predicted proteins | sample M_140807_MF_Meta_FD_87025 | JGI IMG/M metagenome (GOLD analysis project Ga0114973, IMG submission 87025) | Freshwater microbial communities from Lake Montjoie, Canada to study carbon cycling - M_140807_MF_MetaG | ecosystem: Environmental > Aquatic > Freshwater > Lake | place: Lake Montjoie... | reverse complement strand
CTGCTGCTGGCCGGTGCCGACAAGGTCAGCATCAACAGCGCCGCCGTCGCCGACCCCGCTTTGGTGACCCGCGCCGCCGAGGCCTTCGGTAGCCAAGCGATCGTGGTCGCCGTCGATGCCCGCGCCAGCGGCCCGGGGGCGTGGGAGATCTTCACCCATGGCGGCCGGCGCGGCACCGGGATCGACGCCGTCGGCTGGACGGCGCGCATGGCGGAAGCCGGGGCGGGGGAGATCCTGTTAACCAGCATGGATCGCGACGGCACCAAATCCGGCTTCGATCTCGATCTGCTGCGGGCGGTGCGACGCGCGGTGCCAGTGCCGATCATCGCCTCCGGCGGGGTCGGTACGGTCGGTCATTTCGTGGAAGGCGCCCTGGCCGGGGCCAGCGGGCTGCTGGCTGCGAGCGTTTTCCATTATGGTGAATTCCGCATAGGTGATGCCAAGGCTGCGCTCGCCGCAGCTGGACTGCCGGTGCGCCCCTTGGCGGAGGCCGCCTGAATGGCCAAGGATACGAAGAAGAAACCCGTGAAAAAGATCGTGAAGAAGCCGGCCAAGCGCCGCGCCCTGGCGGTGCCGATACCGGCCACGCTGGCCGACCTGCCACTGCCCGCGACCAAGCCGAAGAAGGCGGTAAGGCGGGCGGAAGCCCGGCATCTCGCGCCACTCGAGGTCGCCGCCGGCGGCGATGCCACGGTGCTAGACCGGCTTTGGCAGACGGTGGAATCCCGGCGGCTCGCCGGCGATGCCGTCACTTCCCACTCCGCTCGGTTGCTGGCGCGCGGCACCGCCAAGGTGGCGCAAAAGCTGGGCGAGGAAGCGGTGGAATGCGTGATCGAGGCGACCCAGGGCAACCGTAGGGAGACCATTCTGGAATCCGCCGACCTGCTCTATCACCTGCTGGTGGTCTGGGTGGATGCAGGCATAGCGCCGGCCGAAGTCTGGCAGGAGCTGATCCGGCGCGAGGGCATTAGTGGCATCGCTGAAAAGGCGGCGCGCCCCAAAGCCATTATCCGCGCCGCGCAGACCAGCAAGCTGCCCTGAGCGAGGCGTGCCCGCGATGCAGATGACCGGCCTGCCCCCCTATGACGAGGGCAATATCTTCGCCCGCATCCTGCGCGGCGAAATCCCCGCGAAAAAAGTGGCCGAGGACGCGCACGCCCTGGCCTTTCACGACATCGCGCCGCAGGCGCCGGTGCATGTGCTGGTGATCCCGAAGGGCTCCTGGGTCAGCGCTGCCGATTTCCATGCCGGCGCCAGCGCCGAGGCGATCGCCGGCTTCTGGCGCATGGTTGCTGGCGTCGCCCGCGACCTCGGCTTGGAGGGGAGCGGCTATCGCTTGCTGTCAAACATCGGTGCCGATGGTGGGCAGGAAGTGCCGCATTTCCACGTCCACATCTTCGGCGGCCGGCGGCTGGGGCGGATGGTCCCACTTGTGAGCGGCCCTTGAACGGGTCGCTCCGCCAAAGACTCGTGGAGACCACTCGGCGAAAGCTCGGCGAACTCCTCGACCGCGTCAGCCCAGCGGCATGTGCCAACGACCTTGGCAACTCAGGCTCGCACCTCCGCACTACGCGACAAAATACCTAGAGAGCACCGACTCTCGGGCAGGTTATCTCGGTCCTGCTGGATCGCCCCGTAATCCATCAGAACGCCGCCTATTCTGGAGCACGCTGCGTTCACATGCGTTCACGTGCTCTGTTGAAACTTTTATTTGGTCGCGCGATTCCGCGCCTTCGGCGATGCCGCCGCAACGCATCCCGCTCTAGCGCGGCGATACCGGCACGTTCTGCTTCTCGGTCTCGACCGGGCGCAGCTTGCCGACCACGCCCTCGATCGCCGCATCGAGCGTTTTCAGCACCGTCTCCAGGGCATAGCCCAGGAAGAACGCCCAGGCGGCGATAGTCAGGCTGATGCTGCCCAGGCGAACCGGCTCATCGGTGCTGAAGACCATGGCCAGCAGACCGCCGAAGGTCGCGGCGAGGACGATACGGCCGACCGCGGCTACGCCGTCATTGGCGGCCAGCGTTGCCGAGCGCAACGCCTCATCCTGCCGCCGCACCACATAGACCCCGCCGCCGATGCCACCCAGCAGCAACGGCAGCAGGTAGCCCGAGATGCCCTGTGCGACCTCGGTGGTACGCAGCTCGGTCCGCTTCCAATGCTCGGCATGGAGGCCCGGCGGTGTCGCTCCGCAACTATCCAGCCCCGGCGCAGCCCGCATCAGGCCGGGCCAGTGCACGGGGTTGAGCCGCACCATGTCGCAGTTCCACAGCTGAATACGGGCATAGATCAGCCTCTCCCGCAGCTTCTGTTGGACAAGTTGGCTGCACAGCGCCTGTGCCTGCGGCTTGGCGGGCAACAGTCGGTATTGCCGCTCTGCCGGCTGATCCAGCGGCCAGCAGAGCTCCATGGTCCCGCTCGCTGGCCGGTCACGGTCAGCCCGGCTGTCATTCGGAACGGCATCCGGCGGCTGCCCCACCTCGTAGCGCCAGGCCTGGAAATCCTGCGCCCGGTCGAGCTTGGCCAATTCGCTGTAGCTACGGTCAAGATCGCCGCGCACCTGACTCAACTGGCCGACGATGCGGCGGCCCTGATCAACCTTCAGCAGCAGGCCGATGGCGATGGCAGCCGCCACCAACAGGCCGAGCCGCACGGCCGTGGTCCAGCGTCGCAACTGCCGCGCGCTCTGCACTTCCTGCGCTGAGGTCGTCGGGCCTGGTCCGAAGAGAAAGGTCCGCGTTAGCCGGACCGATGCGGCGTTGGCTGGCGCCGCCGCCCGTCCCAACAGATCGACCGAGCGCACCAGCGCGGCGAATGCCGCCGCATCGTCGGCGATCGCCTCGGGCGCCTTGATGAAGCATTGCAGATCGACCCCCTCCGCTCCGCCTACCGCGGGCGAGATCGGGGGCCGGTTGGGCGTCTCCGCCAGGTAGGAGAGCAGCAGCAGCCCGTCCCGCTGCAAGCCCCCGATATCGGCCAGCGAATCCGGATCCTGTGCATCGTCCGCCATACATCGCCCCCATCAAACAGCCGCCATCATGAGAGATTGGAATGCGGCTTCGTCGCACGCTATGCTTCACCGCACATGCCGCCGGCCTCCAACGCCCGCGCCCGCCGTCGCCCGCTTCCCCCGGAGCCAGCGCCGCCGCCGCGGATGGCCGCCACCGTCGCCCCCCGCCCCTTGCCCGCCCGGCGTCGCCGCGGCGGCCTGTTCGGCTGGCTGATCCAGCTTTTCGTCTTTGCATTGGTCGGCGGTGCCGCGGCGCTCCTGTATTTCACCTGGGACCTGCCCAGCCCGGACATCGCCACCGCCGCCACCCGCCGCCCCGCCGTCACCCTGCTCGCGCAGGACGGCAAGCCGCTCGCACATCAAGGTGATCTGTACGGCGAGGCGGTCCGGCTCAAGGACCTGCCGGCCTATGTCCCGGCCGCGCTGATGGCCGTGGAGGATCGCCGCTTCCGCAGCCATCCCGGTATCGACCCCTTCGGGCTGATCCGCGCGCTCTATGCCAACCTGACGGCAGGGGAGGTGGTGCAGGGCGGCTCCACCCTGACCCAGCAGCTCGCCAAGAACCTGTTCCTGACGCCAGAGCGCAACATCCGCCGCAAGGTACAGGAAGCCCTCCTCGCGCTTTGGCTGGAGCGGCGCTTCAGCAAGGACCAGCTGCTGGAGATCTATCTCAACCGCGTCTACCTCGGCGCCGGCGCCTATGGCGTGGACGCTGCGGCGCGGCTGTTCTTCGGCGTGCCCGCGCGGCGGGTCGCGGTATGGCAGGCGGCGCTGCTGGCGGGCCTGCCCAAGGCGCCCTCCCGCTTCAACCCGCGCGCCTCGCCCGACCTCGCCGTGGCCCGTGCCGCCGAGGTGCTGGATGCGATGGTCGAGACCGGTGCCATCACACCGGCAGAACGCGATGTGGAGCTCGGCCGCATGCGCCTGCCCACCGCCCCGGTCGGGCAGGCCGGCTGGTTCGCCGACTGGGCCCTGGCCGATTTGCCACGCCTGTTTCCCGGCAATGCCGACCTTACTCTTCGGGCGACACTCGAGCCGCGGCTGCAAACGGTGGTGGAGGCGAAGCTGGAAGCGCTGCTGGCCGGCCCAGGCCAGCGCGCTGGCGTCACCCAGGGCGCGGTCGTCATCCTCGATGCCGCCTCGGGCGCGGTGCGCGCCATGGCGGGCGGGCGCGACTACCGCGACAGCCAGTTCAACCGCGCCGTGCATGCCCGCCGGCAGCCCGGTTCCGCCTTCAAGCCGCTGGTCTTCCTCGCCGCCATCGAGAAGGGCGCGACGCTTGACGAAATGGTGGCCGATGGGCCGCTCACCCTCGGTGGCTGGTCGCCAGGCAATGGTCATTGGAAGCCGCGCGGCGAGATCACGCTGGAGGACGCGCTGGCCTATTCGGTGAATACCGCGGCGGTGCGGGTGCTGCAGCGCGCGGGCGGGCCAAGGCCAGTGATCGCGTTGGCGCGCCGGCTGGGGATGACCGGCGACCTGCCGAACAATGCCTCGATCGCCCTAGGCACCGGGGAGGTGACGCTGCTCGAACTCACCGCCGCCTATGGGGCGATCGCCAATGGCGGGCAGCGGATCATGCCCTATGCGATCGAACGCGCCGATGCCGGGCCGCGGCGACTGGACGTGCCGCGCACCCTGCCATTGCGCGCCGCCGCGCAGGACGATGTCGCCGATCTGCGACAGATGCTGGAGGCCGTCGTCACCCGCGGCACCGGCCGGGCGGCGGCGCTGCCCGGGCGCCTCGTCGCCGGCAAGACCGGCACGACACAGGATTTCCGCGATGCCTGGTTCATCGGCTTCACCGGCGGCAGCGTCATTGGCATCTGGCTCGGCAACGATGATGGCCGGCCGATGGAGGAGGTGAGCGGCGGCAGCCTGCCGGCCCGCCTGTTCCGCGCCATCGCCGAGGCAGCGCCGCCGTGACCGATGCCGAACGGCTCGCCCTCCTCGGCCGCCTCGGCCGACCAGCGCAGCATGACGTCAATAATCTGCTGATGGCGATCAGCGGCAATCTCGATCTGCTGCGGCGCGACGCCCAGGACCCAGCCGCCCTGCGCCGGCTGGAGCGCATCGACGCGGCGATGGAGCGGCTGGCACTGCTGCTTCGCGCGGTCTGCGATCTGCTGCGCCCGGCGGCGGCGGAGCCGGTTCGCGCCAGCACCGTCGTTGCCGCGCTGCGGCCGCTCCTCTCGGCGCTGGTCGTCGCGCCGGGTGCACTCCGCCTCACCCTGGCCGAGGACGATCCGCCCCGTCTGCTGGACCGTTCGGCGCTGTCGCATCAACTGCTGGCCGCGGCACTCGCCGCCGGGCGGCAGGGGCCGCTGCACGTCGCGGTCGATGCCGAGGGCGCGGTGACGGTCAGCCCGGATCCGGCGGCTTCGCCCGGTAGCGTTCCGGCTCCAGCCGCGCCTTGAGGTGGGCGAGGAGGGGGAAGAGCCCCGCGCAGAGCGAGACCAGGAAGCCAAAGCCGCCGCCCTTATAGCCCTGGCGGGAGACGTAGCATTTCAGGAAGCGGGAGAAGAAGCGCCGAACATTGTCGGGCAGCGAGCCGATCTCCCCCGCCTCCAGCAGATCGGCCGCCTTGGCCGAGGAGTAGCTGTCCAGCCGGCGCAGCATGTCGGAGATGTCGCGATCGACCTCGTGGCGGATCCCAACCTCGTCGATCACCGCGCCGGTCGTGCCGGTCCAGTCGACGCCCGGATGTACGCGCTGCGCCCGCCAGGCCTTCGCGCCCTTGCGGAACAGGATGTTCTTGGTCGTGGTGCCGAAGCTGCCGCCCCAGCCATACAGCACCAACTGCTCACCCACATAGTTGTCGATGCGCACCGGGTGCAGGCTGTGCGGCGTGGCCGCGATCGTCCGGCGCATCAGCGGCCACAGCGCATCAGGCACCTGCTCATCGGCGTCGATCTCCAGGACCCAGGGCCCGGTGCAGGCGGCAATGCCGGCGTTCCGTCGCTCGCCCTCCAGCGCCCAGGCACCCTCGATCACCCGCGCACCATGGGCGTGGGCGATCTCGGCGCTGCGGTCGGTGCTGCGATCCAGCACGACAACCAGTTCATCGGCAGCGCGGAGGCTGGCAAGGCAGGCTGCCAGGCGCGCTTCCTCGTTGCGCGCGACGACCAGGGCAGAAATGGCGGGCGTGCTCATGCTGCCTCCGCGAAGGGACGGACCGGCCGCCAGGTCTCGACAGGGGGGGCGGCGAGCAAGGCATCCGCCGCGCCGAGGGCGGTGGCCAGCGTCAGGCCGGGCATGGACTCGAGCGCCGGGGAGGCAGGCGCCGCGGCTGCCGCTGCCCGCCGGCCGGCCGGCCCGTATTGCTCGACTGAGGAAGGGCCGAATAGGCCAAGTGTCGGCGTCCCCGTCGCCGCCGCCAGATGCATCAGCCCACTATCATTGCCGATGAACAGCGCACTGCGGGCGATCACCGCCGCCACTTCCGGCAAAGCGAGCCCCCCGATCAGGTCGATCGCCGCCGGTCCGAGCGCGGCCAGCACCGGCGCGGCCATCGCCCGCTCCTCGGGGCCCGGGCCGCCAAGCACTGCGACCCGCGCCCCGGCCAGCGTACCCCCCGGCCCGGTCAGCGCCCGCACCAGGGCGACGAAGCGGTCGGCCGGCCAGACCTTCTTCGGCCAATTGGCGGTCGGGCCGATCGCCAGGACGGGCCCCGCCGTGGGCAGGAGGACTGCCGCCCGGGCGTGATCCTCGGGCGCCATCCAGGCGACAGGCAGCGGCGGCGGGGCAAGGCCCATGGCCCGCCCCAGCAGCAGCACCCGATGTTCCGGCCGCCGCCCACCCGGCACGACAACCCGCCGGCGGGTTCGGAGAAGGTAGGCAATAGCCGAGGCGCGGCAATCCACCACCAGCCCCCAGCGGCGGCCGGCGACCGCGCGCCAGAGGTCGAACCAATGCCAGCGGCCGGGCTGGCGTTGCAGCAGGATGGTCTGCTCCCGCCGGGGCATCCGGGCGAAAACGCCCTCTGCCACCGGCCCGCAGGCGATAGTGAAGCGCGCCGCCGGGTGGCTGCGGAGCAGATGGTCGAGCAACCCGGTCGAGAGCACGGCATCGCCGATCCGGGTGGCGGTGACGAAAAGGATATCCACGATTTGGGTTCGGTAGCACGGCTGGCTTCGGGTTGACACCGGCCGGGGCGCGGGCCACCCCCGTGGCCATGTGCGGCCTCGCCGGCGTCATGATGAAAAACGGCGCCCCGGTCGATCCGGCGGTGCTGGAGCGCCTGCGCGTCGCGCTCGGGCATCGCGGCCCGGATGGCAGCGGCGTGCTGCGCCGTGACGATATCGGGCTGGTCCATACCCGGCTGGCCATCGTCGATCTCGTCACCGGCGACCAGCCGCTGTGCAATGCCGCCGGCGTCGCCGCGATCGCCAATGGCGAAATCTACAACGCGCCGGAGCTGCGCGCCGCGCTGCCGGACTGGCCGTTCCGTACCACCTCCGACTGCGAGCCGATCCTGCCGCTCTATGAGCGCGATGGCGCCGATTTCTGCCGCGATCTGCGCGGCATGTACGCCATCGCATTGCACGATCCCGCCAACGGCCGGCTGTTCCTGGCGCGCGATCCCTTCGGCATCAAACCGCTTTACTATGCGGAGACCGCAACCTGCTTCGCCTTCGCCTCCGAAGCGGAAGCGCTGATTGAGGCCGGGCTGGTGCCAGCGGCGGAGGACCCGGCCAAACGCAACGAGCTGTTGCAGCTGAAATACATTACGGGGACGGCGACGATCTTCTCGGGCATCCACCGCGTACTGCCGGGGGAGACCCTGACGCTCGCCGGCGGCGGCATCGCCACCCGGCAGCACCGCCCGGCCCTGCCCGCCGGCACCGGCCGGGCCCCGCGGGCGATGAGCGAAGCCGAGGCGCTGCGCCGCTTCGAACGGGTGATGGGCGATAGCCTGGCCGTCCACCTGCGGATGGATACGCCCTGGCGGCTCTATTTCTCGGGCGGCATCGATTCCGCTGTTTTGCTGACCCTGGCGCGGCAGGTCTCGGCGACGCCCGTGCAGGCGCTGACCATCGGCTATGAAGGCGCCGCGCGGGTGGATGAGAGCCACCGGGCCCTGCGGATCGCCGCTGCCTCGGGCGTTGCCTGTGAGCGGGTGGAGATGGCGGCGGCGGATTTCTGGCGCTTCGCTCCGCGCATCGCCGCGGCGATCGACGACCCCTGCACCGACCCCGCCGTGCTGCCCACCTATATGCTGGCGGTGGCGACCCGCGCCGCCGGGGCCAAGGTCGCACTCTGCGGCGAGGGGGCGGACGAGCAGTTCGCCGGCTATGCCCGCTATCGCCGTGCCCGGTTGCCGGCTTTCCTGCGCCGCCGAAAATCCCGCCGTGGGGTCTTTGACCGCATCCCCGGCGCGCCGAGGCTGGCCGGCTGGGATGCCGGCATCCTGGCCGTCGAGGCGCGGGAGACGGCAGCGCGGCACAGCCGGCTGGCGACGCTGCTGGCCATCGACAATGCCGAATGGCTACCGAACAACCTGCTGATCAAGCTGGATCGCTGCCTGATGGCCGTGGGCATCGAAGGCCGCACGCCCTTCCTCGACCGCGAGGTGATCGCCTTCGCCGACAGCCTGCCGGACCGGCTGCGGGCCCGCTTCCGGCACGGCAAGGTGCTGCTGCGGGACTGGCTGGCCAAGGCCAATCCCGCGGCTGAGCCCTATGCCAAGAAGCGCGGCTTCGGCGTGCCGGTGGGCGCCTGGATGGCGCCTCGCCAGGCCGATCTGGCCCGGCTGGTCGCCTGCCAGCCCGGCATCGCCCGGGTCTTCACGCCCGAGCAGGTCGGCGCCGTCTTCGCACGGGTGGAGGAGGACGCCCAGCCGGCCTGGAGCCTGCTGTTCTATGCGCTCTGGCACAGCCATCACCTGCTCGGCCTGCCGGCCGATGGCGATATCGCCGCGGTGCTCGCGGAAGCGGGGCGCTGATGCTGCTGCACCTCATGGGATCAGCCATCGATGGCGGGGCGGAGACCTATTTCCTCTCGCTGACCGCAGCACTTCAGCGCGCCGGGGTGGCCCAGACAGTGGCGCTGCGCCCGCATCCGGCGCGCGAAGCGGCGCTGGCCGCGCTCGGCATCCCCTACCGGGTGTTTCGTTTCGCTCGCTTCGATCCGCTGACCCGGCCAAGGGTCCGGCGCTATGCCGAGGTGGTGGGCGCACGGGTGCTGCTCGGCTGGATGAGCCGCGCGGCGCAACATATGCCACCTGGCCCTTGGCGGCGGATCGGCCGGCATGGCGGCTATTACAATCTGCGCTTCTATCGGGGCTGCGACCTGCTGGTCGGCAATACCGAGGATATCTGCCGTTCCATCATCAGCCGCGGCTGGCCGGCCGAACGGGTGCGCTATATCCGCAACTTCGCCGCGATCGACCGGCTGCCGGCCCTCCCACGGACCAGTTTCGATACGCCCCCGGGCGTGCCGCTGGCCCTTTCCATGGGCCGGCTGCACAGCGATAAGGCGCATGACGTGACGCTGCGCGCGTTGGCGCAGCTTCCCGGGGTTTATCTCTGGCTGGCCGGCTCGGGCGAGGAGGAGGCGGCGCTGAAGCGGCTGGCGGCCGAACTTGGCGTCGCCGACCGGGTGCGCTTCCTCGGCTGGCGGGAGGATGCCGGGGCGCTCTATCGCGCTGCCGATATCTGCCTGTTCCCCTCCCGGGTCGAGCCACTGGGCAATGTGGTGATCCAGGCCTGGGCCTACGGCTTGCCGATCATCACCGCGAAATCGTTGGGCCCATCGGCGCTGGTGCGGGATGGCATCGACGGGTTGCTGGTGGAGGTGGACGACCCCGGCGCCGTGGCCCGGGCGGCAGGGCAACTGCTGGCCGAGCCGACGCTGGCCGCCGGGCTGCGGGCGGCCGGGCTGGCCCGGGTGGCGTCCGAATACAGCGAGGCCGCGGTGATAGCGGAATGGTTGGAGGTTCTGGGCAGGTGATGGCAGGGTAGGCAAAAGGTTGCCGGCCGCCGCGGGCTACCCCACCTACGCCGTGCCGATGTTGGCCTGCCGGCCCGCGCCGCGGGGCGGCGGGGCCGGTAGCTGCCCTGGCGTAGCAATTGCTGTGACGATTAACGATCAACCGGGACGGCCCGCCCGCGCGGCGGCGCTAACAGGAGACAAAACAACATGGCCTTCGGGCTTTCCGCAATGCGCACCCTCGCCGCCGCCTTCGCCATAGGAACTGCTGCCCCGGCGCTGGCCCAGGCGCCCGCTGCCCCGAGCGGCGGCCCGGCCAATACGCTGGACGCGGTGAAAGCGCGCGGCACACTGGCCTGCGGCGTGAACACCGGCCTGGCCGGCTTCGCCCAGCCGGACAGCCAGGGCGTCTGGCGCGGCTTCGATGTCGAGTATTGCCGCGCCCTGGCGGCGGCAATTTTCGGCGATGCCAACAAGGTCAAGCTGGTCTCCACCACCGCCCAGGTTCGCTTCACCGCGCTACAATCCGGCGAGGTGGATGTGCTGAGCCGCAACACCACCTGGACCCTCTCGCGCGATACCTCGCTCGGCCTAGATTTCCCGGCGATCAACTTCTTCGACGGCCAGGGCTTCATGGTGAAGACAAGCCTTGGGGTGAAGGCGGCGAAGGAGCTGGACGGCGCGACGATCTGCGTCGCCCCCGGCACGACGACGGAGCAGAACCTGGCGGACTGGAGCCGCAGCGCGGCCGTGAAGTTCACGCCCGTGGTGATCGAGCGGTTGGAGGAGATCGTGGCCGCCTTCGTGGCCGGCCGGTGCGATGCCTATACCACCGATATCTCCGGCCTGGCCGCGACGCGGGCGGCACAGACCAAGCCCACCGATTACCTGATTCTGCCTGATGTGATCAGCAAGGAGCCGCTGGCGCTCGGGGTGCGGCAGGGCGATGCGCGCTTCGCTGATATTGTCCGCTGGACACACTACCTGCTGCTCGCAGCCGAGGAATTTGGCATCACCCAGGCCAATGTGGACAGCATGATGACCGATCCGCGGCCAGAGGTGCAGCGGATCGTCGGCAAGACCGGCGGCCTCGGCCCAATGCTTGGGCTGGCCGACAATTGGGGCGTGACCGTGCTGAAGGCGGTCGGCAATTACGGTGAGGTGTTCAAGCGCCACCTGGAGCCGATCGGCATTCAGCGCGGCCCGAACGCGCAGTGGAACAAGGGTGGCCTGCAATACGCCCCGCCGTTCCGCTGAGCCAGCCAAGGCAGGGCGCGGCCCCCGCCGCGCCGTGCCGCCCCCGGCCACCAGGAAAGCCGTGCCGATGCCCGAGAGCGTGACCGACCCGCGTCAGCTTCGCTTGCCGCCGAAGCGGCCCATCCGGCTATCCTGGTCGGATGAACGGGTGCGCGGCATCGTCTGGCAGGTGGTTGTCGTCGGTATCGTTGGCAGTCTCTTCTGGTGGCTATGGTCGAATACCGCGCACAATCTCGCAGTCCGGAGAATAGCCACCGGCTTTGAATTTTTGCGGCGGGAGGCGGGGCTTCCGATCGCCGAGCACTTAGTCGATTACAACCCGACTGATACCTACTTCCGCGCTTTGCTCGTGGGCTTCCTGAACACGCTGAAGGTCGCGGTGGTCGGGATCGTGCTAGCGACCATCCTGGGCACGTTGATTGGCATCGCCCGGCTGTCGCGCAACTGGCTGCTCGCCAAGCTGGCCGCCGTCTACGTCGAGGTGATTCGCGATCTGCCGCTGCTGTTGCAGCTGCTGTTCTGGTACGCCTTGCTGCAGGGCCTGCCCGGTCCGCGGCAAGCGATGAACCCGGCGGAGGGGGTATTCCTGTCGAACCGTGGCCTGAAGCTGCCATGGTTCGAATGGACCGATGCGCATTCCTTTGCGTTGCTTGCCTTCGTTCTGGGCGCCATCGCCACTTGGCTTTATGCCCGGCAGGCGACCGCCAAGCGCCTGCTGGACGGCCGCAAACGGCCCGCCTGGCCCTTCGCGCTGCTGGCCATGCTGGCGGCGCCGATCGGCATCTGGGCGGTGATGGGCGCCCCCTTCACGCCGGATATCCCGAAGCTGCGCGGCTTCAACTTCCAGGGCGGGCTCAATATCTCGCCCGAGTATTTCGCGCTGCTGATCGGGCTGGTGACGTACACCGCGGGCTTCGTCGCAGAGATTGTGCGCGCGGGGATCCAGGCGGTGCCGCACGGGCAGTGGGAAGCGGCGCAGGCGCTGGGCCTGCATCGCGGCCAGGTGCTGCGGCAGATCGTGCTGCCGCAGGCGCTGCGGGTGATCATCCCGCCAATGACCAGCCAGTACCTGAACATTACCAAGAACAGCTCCCTGGCGGTGGCGATCGGCTACCAGGACATCGTCTCCATCGCCAATACCACGCTGAACCAGACCGGCCAGGCGATTGAGGGCATCGCCATCATCATGCTGGTCTATCTGACGATCAGCCTG
>Ga0114973_10002838_pt1 | contig 12423 bp, 13 predicted proteins | sample M_140807_MF_Meta_FD_87025 | JGI IMG/M metagenome (GOLD analysis project Ga0114973, IMG submission 87025) | Freshwater microbial communities from Lake Montjoie, Canada to study carbon cycling - M_140807_MF_MetaG | ecosystem: Environmental > Aquatic > Freshwater > Lake | place: Lake Montjoie... | reverse complement strand
TTAATGATGGCCGACATCCACAACTACGACATTGCCTACGCCGATGAAACACCCTTGCAGGTCTTAAAAGAAAAAGACCGATTAGCCACCCAAAAATCTTACATGTGGCTCTTCATCGGCGGCCCACCGGATAAGCGTGCTTTTGTTTATCAATACCACACCACGCGCTCGCACCAAATTCCCTTTGATTTCTTTGCCGATTTTAAAGGTTGGCTGCATGCTGACTGCTACAAAGCCTACATCGCCCTAGGCCAACTGGAGCATATCCAGCACGTTGCCTGCTGGGCGCATGCCAGACGCTATTTTGTTGATGTTGCCAAACTCAGCAAAAAAGAGGGCTTGGCTCATCGGATTATAAAACTGATTGGCAAACTCTATCAGTTGGAACGTGATTTAAAAGATGAAACTGCCTCCAAGGGTATGATCTTCGAGCGTCGACAACAGGTCGCGGTTCCTGTGCTGGCCCAAATCAAGACCTTGTTGGATGAGGCACAATTTAAAGTTGCCCCTAAAAGTCCCTTGGCCACAGCCGTCTTTTATTCTCTGAATCATTGGCAATCCTTAAACACCTACCTTCAAGACGGCCGCCTTGACATCGATAACAACACCTCCGAACGCGCCATCAAACCCTTTGTTATCGGCCGCAAAAACTGGCTCTTCCACGGCAATGACCTTGGTGCCCAAGCTGGCAGCATCCTTTTCTCACTCATTGAAACCTGCAAGCAAAACAAGGTGGATGTCTTCTCTTGGCTAAAATACGTCCTCGCCAACATTCATCATGCCCAAACGGTCGAGAAACTTGAAAAACTCCTTCCCTACAACATTGACCCTTTGCTTTTAACTGACATGAGAAGCATACCTGAGCTGAGCATGCCCGAGAAAGATGGGGTTAATTAACCGCATACGGTTTGAAACTTATCTGATGTAATAAAAAAATCCTTAAGTCGGTTGGCTGTTCCATTGCTCCCCAAGCCCGATTTCCAACGGCTAGTTTTTTACAAGCTTATATAGTTCTATAGGATTTGATAAGTTGATGTTCAACATTGAATCCTAACCATGAGTATTTATCTGATGGATTTATTACTAAGTCAAATTTGTATGCAATTTGTAGCTGCTTAACAAAATTATATGTGTTAGTAATAATCCCGGAATATTTTATAGTTTACATTTTGGCCAAATAATTAAAGTTTAATACCTAACTTTTCTGAATTGCCATAACAAATTTTTTGTAACGTGTCAGCAGGTAGGTCACATCCCCTAATAAAATTCATGGATTGTTCGAGATTCTCGTATGGATAATCAGTAGCAAGTAAAACATGGTCGCTACCCATAATTTGTAAAACAAAAAGAAGTGCTTGTTTTGAAAATCTGCCGCTTGTGGTCATATAAACATTTTCTAATATAACTTCTGATGGTGTTTTTGTAATAGCAGGTCGCTGATTGATAAAGCCTTGGACATGACTAACATTTGGATTGGCATAAGCCCAGTCTATTCTATCTGGTATTAGCATAGGCAGAGTTTCTCCTAGATGTCCAATAATAATGTTTAACTTAGGAAATTGTTCAAAAACTCCTGCGTAAATCATGCGCACAAGACAAAGAGCAACATCAAATTGAAATCCTAGAGGAGGGCCTGCTAAAGCAAATCCAAATTTCCCATATTCTTTTGATAAAGGAGTTGTAGGATGAAGATAAATTGGAATATTCATAGCTTCAGCAGCCTCTAATAATGGCCAATATTCTTTATTATCAAGGTATTTTCCTTCACCAAAATTAGAATGAGCAAGCCACCCGACAAATCCTAATTCTGTAACCGTACGTTGTAATTCTTTAACAGCCGCAGGAACATCGTAAGGAGAAATTGTTGCAAAACCAAGAAAGCGAGAAGAGAAGCGTTTGGTAGCGTCGTATATTATATCATTTAATTCTATTGCGAATGATGTTGCACTTTTATGATCAGGATCAAATTCATCAATACCAGGAGATGAAAAACTTAAAACCTGAATGTCCAATTTAGCCTGGTCCATTATAGCTATCCTGCTTTCTGCTACATTACAAAGAGCGTCAATAAAAGCTTGACTTTGAAATAGCGAGATTTTTTCAGTGAATCGAAGATTGTATGAGTCTCGTTCTGGCAATTTGACAAATTTAGGATAATCATTACGTTTTTCTAGATAATCAAATACAGCTTTTGTATAAAAGTGCGCCTCAAGATCGATAGTTTTCATGTTGACGATAGTCCTTAAAGTCATTCATTATAAAAACCATAATTGAAAATATTATAAATAACAAGATAAATAAAATCTGTTTATGTTCAAAATCACATGCACTAACAGCTACTGATGGTTGAGTCCGTAAAATGCTGTAAATTCGAGATGACCAATGAGGTATTGAGTAATCGCTAAAATTCGGTACTATTGAGTTGTCGAACAACAATAACAACCGAGGAGAATAGCGATGACGGATTATAATGTTACCGTAGGCAAAGAGCTGCTGCCAGATCTTTTATCAGGCCAAGATGGTTTGGCTAAGTTAATTGAAAGCGTCTTGAATCAAGTATTAGAGGCTCAGGTGAGTGACTCTTTGGGCGCGGAACGTTACGAACGTTCGGAAGAACGACAAAGTTATCGGAATGGTTATCGCGCACGTCAACTCTACACACGGGTGGGCCCGGTTACATTACAAGTACCTCAGACAAGAGATGGTTCGTTTTCAACCGAGATATTTAAACGCTATCAGCGTAGCGAACAAGCCTTTGTGTTGGCATTGATGGAAATGGTCGTCAATGGCGTATCCACACGAAAGGTCACAAATATTACGGAAGAGCTTTGCGGTGTTAGCTTTTCTAAATCAACCGTTAGTCAACTGTGTGCGGGGCTCGGACCCAAAGGTGCGCGTATTCAATGAACGTCGTCTTGATGAGGCTAAATTTCCGTTTATTATGGTTGATGCCACATTTATTAAAAGTCGAGAAGGCGATCGAGTGGTTTCAAAGGCGGTACTTATCATTTCAGGCATAAGAGACGATGGGTGCCGAGAGGTTCTTGGTCTTAAAATTGGTGACACAGAGAGCTTTGCAACGTGGGAAGAAACTTTTCGCTGGCTTAAATCTCGTGGCCTAAAAGGCGTTTTATTTGTTGTTTCTGACCAACATGCGGGCCTTGTTGAGGCCGCTAGGAAGCATTTCCAGGGAGCTACTTGGCAGAGGTGCCAAGTTCATTTGATGAGGAATATCTTAGGCTTTTGCTCACCTCGACACCGTAAGGACGTTGCAGAAAAAGCAAAACTAGTTTTACAAGCACCCGATATGACCGATGCTAGGCGCCGTTTAAATGAGTTTGTCGAGCAGTTTGAAAAGTCAGCGCCGAAGGCTGTGGCCTGTCTTGAGGAGGCTTTTGAAGATGCAATGGCGGTGATGGCATTGCCTGATAAATATCGTAAGCGCCTCAGAACAACGAATATGCAGGAAAGATTGAATGGGGAAGTGAAGAGGCGTACCAATGTAATACGCATCTTTCCCAATGATGGTAAGCGGTTAATTAACCGCCTCTTTTAATTCCCTTCCCCAGTCCGGATACTCTTGCAGATTCAATCAGGAGGAGTATTCGATGAGTTCCGACAATCCTAAGCCCAAACAAGCTTTTTGGAATGAGCATTCAGAAGCATGGCAATCCAGTGGATTAAGCCAAAGGGCGTATTGCGCCCAACAAGGCATTAATTATCGAAGTTTTATTGGTCATCGCAACCGCACAGCACGCAAAGTTCGGCAAGCCGCGATGAGTTTCATTGAAGCAAAATCAGAATCCGTTGCGACGAGTCAGCAGACTGTTGGATTACAGCTGATGCTTCCGAACGGCATTCGTGTTGGCATCAGCAACGAAGTTAACCCGACCCTATTGAAAACGGTTCTGGCGATTGCTGGAGGTCTGTCGTGTTAAGATTGAGCGAAGGCACAAAGATTTACGTATCCGCTGAATGCGTTGATTTCCGCAAGGCCATTAATGGACTGAGCGCTCTGGTGGTTGAGCAATTCGCAAGCCCGGCAAACGATGGTTCTGTGTATGTTTTTTACAATCGCGGCTGCGACCGGGTAAAGTGCTTGTTTTGGGACAAAAACGGCTTTGTTCTTCACCACAAGCGCCTGGAGCGAGGGCGATTCAAGTTCAGCAAGGACCAAGACGGTACGTCCGTCATCACTCACCAGCAATTGGACTGGCTCTTTGCGGGGCTGGATTTTAAGTTAATGGCTGAGTTTCCGCTGCTTGACTTCAGCCTTCATTTTTAATGTAAAACAACGACATTTGGAGAATACCAGCAGATCTCAATGTGAATAACCAAAAGATCAAACCATTTCAAGATCTTTCTTACACGTTTTTACGGAAATAGAGCAAAGCAAGAGTTAAAAAAATGGTGTAAGCTCAGGCCCACTTAGATTTATTTTTATTTTTCATCATGATTATTCCTGCAGTGCAAATAGAAAAAGAAAAAACCAGAACGACCAAATTGGAATTTAATAAATTAATCAGTTATCTGAAATTTTCATTTTCAATATTACCTGATGAACGCTCGGGATATAATACAATTTACAGTATACAAGACGCAGCACTGAGTGCTTTTTCAGTATTTTTTACACAATGCCCGTCATTTTTAGCCTATCAAACCCAAATGCAGGAAACAAAAGGTGAAAATAATGCCTTTAGTCTGTTTCAAATAAGCAAGATTCCAAGTGATAACCAAGTACGTAATTTGCTCGACCCAATAAATCCAAGCAACTTAGACCGGGTATATGAACACATTTACGAGGAGCTACGCGTTAATGGTTACTTAGAAAGATACCGCAGCTGTCTAGAAAAAACCCTATTAATTCCTATGGATGGGGTCTGCTACCATTCATCCGAGACAATATTTTGTGAAAAATGCAGCCATCAGCAACACAAAAATGGCAGTGTTACCCACACTCATAGTGCAATAACCCCCGTTATTGTTGCACCTGGCAATAAGCATGTTATTACTTTGCCTCCTGAATTTATCACGCCACAAGATGGCCATAACAAGCAAGATAGCGAGCAAGCAGCAATAAGGTGTGAGCTCGTAACAACGAATGCGGATGGTAAAATTATATACAGAAACTCATTTATCACAGATCATTTAATCAGAAAAGGCAACATTGTCGATGTGATTAAAGCAGGTCGAGCCCGCTGGAAAATAGAAAATGAAAACAACAATACTTTAAAAACAAAGGGCTATAATTTAGAGCATAATTTTGGTCATGGCGATCAATATTTATCACAGACATTGTTATCAATGAATCTACTTGCCTTCTTGTTCCATACCGTCCTGAACTTGATCGATATATCGTATCAATTAATTCGGGCAAAATTACCATCACGCAAAACATTTTTTGATGATATTCGTGCTCTTACTCGTTATATGTATTTTGATGATTGGCAGGCATTAATGAACTTTATGATGTTTGGTTTAAAAATAAAGCATCATAACAGTAGTTAGCCAGGGATTTGAATTAAAAAATGTTAATTTCGTTTTAGCATTGGCTATAAAGCCGAACGCCACTACCTTGCGCTCGGGCTCGCACGCGTTTACGGTAATGAGCGCTATCGCGAAATTGTTTTATTTTTTAGATATTCACACAATAGTTATTCAAAATAACCGCTTTGTTTTTATCATAAAACATTCCCACGACAGCGGTCATTACCATGAACGTATGCGAGCATGCGTGCTCGGTTTTTAAACGACTCGAATATGCATATAATAATTGATTGATTAATGGGCGGTACATTGAGAACTGCTGTTTCATACCATTTACTCTTGGAATTTTTCATAAATAGAACGAAAGATTTCCATTTTCCCCTTAGAATCTGGATGTAGATTAATTTTGTCTAGAATTCAACTCAATACGCCTTGATATTCTGCCATAGACATCTATTCGCGCTTACGATATTTCTTCCATCACTTATAACTCCCCAAATTATCCGCCACACGCAACAACTCAATATACATAAAGCTTATCTTGTTGCGGACGATTACACTCTATCTGGATAGAAATTTATGAAATCTCCCAAAGTTTGGCTTTTCCTACTACTCAATACCCGAAAAATAGTGTCTAAAACCAGCTCAAGCCTTTTACTAACGTCTTCTGCAAGAAAGCGCAAAACAATATACCCATGCTCTTGTAATAACAGATCTTTCCGTCTATCTGAACGATAAGCTTCTCTCGACGAAAGATGCTGCATACCATCAATTTCAACGACAATCCGTAAATCTTGGCATAATAAATCCACCTCCAAACATCCCAAGCCATCAAATGGAATAGCAAGCTCATGGTTTAATTTAAAACGCCCGTGCGTTTCTGGTAACGTTTCCAAACGATAAAATAGAAATGCTTCAATGACACTGCGCGCACGCTCAATCTGATCACTTTCCAACGTTGAAATATCAGAAAATAATTGCGCTAAAGGGCTATCCAAACCATCGGCGACTAATCGTCGTATTGTACTGCTATAATCTCCTTTCCATAGTGGATCAACCGGCAAAACAACATCAGGTGGCCATCCAGGATAAGCACTCGCTGGTTGTATAATTTTATAACCAACCGACTCATAGGCACTACAACGTCTCTGAAACATTCGATCTAACATAGGAACCGCCAAATCGGCATAATCATAAACATGAACCTCTTTTTTTAAATCATGCAATCGATGCAGTCGACCCACATACTGCGCAATAGTACCTTTCCAAGAAATAGGTAAGGTCATCAATAAGGTATCCAAACGCGCATCATCAAATCCTTCGCCTACGAACCGACCTGTTGCAAGCACCACACGCTCTTCTTCCATAGGAATAGATGTCAGTTGTGCCATGGCTTGTTTCATGTCTTTGGCAGTCATCCCTCCACGCAGCACAATTAAGTGTTGAACTTTCGAAACCAATAATTTCTGCAACACATCGAGATGCTCATTACGTTCGGTCAAAATAATCGGTGATCGGCCTTGCTTAACCGCGTGAATGACATCAAGACATATCATTTGATTACGGTAAACATCGCTCATCAATTCGCTATACAAATCTTGAAATTGAATACGTAAATTTTCGTTGATTTGTTTCAGTGGTCGAAAACTCGTGGGTCGTACAATAACATAATGCTCAAAAGGCCGGACAATTGCCTGCTCTTTGGCATTCACACGATGTTGAATAGCACCACATCGCATCATGATAATCGGGTGCCGTCCATCTTTTCTAACCAATGTGGCCGATAGTCCAGTGATAAACCGTGCTTTGACTTGGCGGATCACTTCATCAAAACTCGTCGAAGGAATATGATGACATTCATCTACAACAACATGACCATATTGACCGACTAAGGAAGCAATATCAGCATGTTTGGTAAGACTTTGAATAAGGGCAATATCCAACAAACCCGTTGTTTTCTTTCGCCCCCCACCATAACGACCTATTTTTTTAGCGGGAATACCAAGAAATGTTTGTAAGCGCTCCACCCATTGATCTTGCAATTGTTTTGTGTGAACAATAATCAGTGTATTCACTTGCCGCTTTGCAATCAGCCAAGCAGCAACAACCGTCTTACCAAATGCTGTAGTGGCGGACAATACCCCAATATCTGACTTTATCATTGCTTCAACCGCAAGCGTTTGCTCAAGTCTTAATTCCCCGCAAAATTGAACATCAAGAAACTGACCATTAAACAGCTCATCTTGTACTTTATACTTAATTTTAAGATCACGGAATAATTTGATAATTTCATCCAAACACCCACGAGGCAGCCCAATATGATGAGAATAATCCCGCGCACAACCAATAATGCGCGGCTTATCATATACAGGCAATCGCATCGCCTGCGCCTTATAAAAATCAGGGTTTTGAAAAGCAGCGATTCGAATTAGTCGGTTCACTAACGCTGGGGGTAACGATTCTTTTTCAATAAAAATTTCATTGCTCATAACCAAATGTAGTTTTTTAGGTAATTCATCCAAACTTGGCATTGATATCGGAGGACGCCATGGCGTGCGATTCTCCTCTTCGGCAATATCTAATCGCACACCAACCACGCGGCCTTTTGCATCAGCCTCGTCTACAAGACGCTCAATATTATGTCGAGAAATTTTTTTGATGTTTGCAAGATAGGCCCATTGATCGCTGATAGCCTGTAAATTCTCATCAATGAAAACGCTATTTCCTTGATTACGTGCCAGTTTTTGTAAAGGCAAAGCAATTAAATTACCGAAGCCGCCGCGAGGCAAAGTATCTTGGTTTGGAAAAAATCGATCGTAAGAATCGAGACCAATCTCTGGATTAGATTCCATTGTTTCTGTCAAAATCGATGCACCAAGCCTTCTCGCCAACCCAGCGGAAATTGCTTCTTCAAAAAACAACCACACATGTGCACCTTTACCTGAGCGAGAACGCTCTATCACTGCATGTAAATTCATGCGATGGCAGGTCTTTAGAAAAGCAATGGCATCTTCTTCCCAACTTGATTTATCGAAATCAGCAGCAAGAAAATAGCACGTTTCATCCAAAAGCATGGGATAGAGACCCATGACAAACTCATCACCTTTATCATCGTAACCTTGCAAATGCCAAAAAATGACCTCATCACTAACGTGAATAAATTGTCGATGGCTGCAATCCATGCATTTGATTCTTGGCTTTTGACAAATATTTCTAACCCATTCATTTGTGCAAGCAGGCGCGTAACCTGATTTTTGGGTTTTTCTATTTTGAAATCGACGAGGATAAACATCCGAGCGCCCTCGAAAAAGCGATTGGAACAATGCGATTTTTTCTGATGTTGAAGACTGTTGATTAAGCATCATCTACACAAGGGGTATTTATATGCTGCGGCTATCATAACGCAGTTATAAAATAATTCTAGTAATATTCACCACTTTCCAAAGAAGACGCTAAGCATTTTATGCTCTAAACATTTTCTTGGACATAGGTTCACTCTATCAGCTAATAAATCAAGCTCTTTTTGTGTTATGTGGTTAATAATAGTTCATATTCGACAACTTTAGATCATAAACCCCAAATATTAGTTACTGAAACAATTGGTCCCATCGGCCCAGAGGAAAATATTGTTGAGCTTTGTTATGATTTTACCAAAAGACATCCAACAATAAAAACCTTAATTCCAGCCCGATTAAAACTATCTGCAGTTGAAATTATTTCTGATACAGCTGAACAAGAATATAGCTATTACATAAATTCTTTCATAAACATGCCTTTCTCAAAACTTGATTTTAAAAAGATTGCACGCGGTTTAGAAAAAAAATATTGCGAATATTTTCATACCACTGCGTTTAATGCAAATGAAACTATTTTAGGAAAAAAACGATCTTGGCCAACTATAGATTAGGCTATTCAAAACTGTCTAGTTTTCAAAAAGGTTTAATTTTGGATAAGACCTTTCATTGCAATGCTATCCATATGTTTTTTGAAGCCCAATTATCTCCATCTACTACTTTATCAAATCATATATGTACGCCTATCACCCATTGGAAACATACGTACATTAAACGACCCCAAAATGGAACAAGGGTTAATATTTCCTATTCGTATGTTGTCATACCGATTTTATGAATTTAGTTGGTAACATATTTAACCAGCGTGTAAAAAGAAAAAGAGACCAATATCCCTCATTGCGCGTATTACCTGAAGGAGGAAACGGATTACATATCCATAACGATCGGCTATATATAGGCAACATTACTGTGTTTTTATATTTATCGCACTGGGAAGAAGGATTTGGAGGAGAAATAGGCTTGTACAGAAAAAAAGACGGCGTTTTTATAAAAACAACAGAGATAACGCCGAAAAAAAATTGTTTATTCATGATGCCTATCACTGGTACTACAATGTATCACTGCATTAATCCAACATTCACTGGCTACTTAAGAAAATGCGCTTATATCCCAATATCTATCATATAATTTCCGTATGGATAGACTGGATGTGTTCTTAAGTTCAGTATTAACATAATCGTATGTTCATCACGAATTAATGAACAAATTTACGCTCGCTTTGCCCTATGATTGAAAACAAACCAAGGCCAATCAGTGCAAATAACATTATTGTCAACTGACTACCAAGAAAATTGGCAATAACACCACTTAATATAGCAGTTAGGGTAATAGCAATTTGATTGATTTGATATTGTGATGCACTAATCTGAGCGATCTCCTCGGTTGAAAAAGACGCCAGCATCGAGTATGTAGCCAATGTAAACACAACATTCGAAGCAATATGAGCCACTACTATTAAAAACAATGCAAAATAATAGTTTCCAGTATGGAATATAATGCTATATATTGCCATAAAAAAGATCAGACAAAAGTTAATGATTTGCTTATTCGAAGCGAAAGCTTCAAATCTATCATTATTAACGATTAATGGTCCAATAAACTGCCCTATTGAGCGAAATAAAATGAGTGTCATCACAGGGCTAATAATAAAATTACTCACTACATCATTCGGAAAATTGTTATATATCGATGGTAATAGAGACGTTGGTGGCGTCCCTACTATGATTAATGTTGGCATTAGGATAAATGCCAATTTTTGCCTTGAAGTAAATGTTCTCTTCCAAAAAACACTGGTGGATTGCATATTTGTTTCCCATGTCATATTTTTTGAACATGAAAAGTAGAATGCAATGGCTGAGACTACATAGAGAGCGGCGGCGATTAACCACATAGTATCAAACCCAATAAAAGCGGACAAAACTGCACCCAAACCAAGTCCTAATATGATATTGGCACCATAAGCATAGGCATCAACCTTTGCAGCAATAGGCAGCCTTTCTGGATCAAAAGTGAGTTTAATCAATTTTTGTAGAATTGGATAAGCAATACTGCCTGCAAAACTAGTGACAAACTCTCCCAGTAGGATAAATTTCAAATTGTTTTCCACAATAAACTTGATAAGCAGGATCATGAATACCGCAAATAATTGTGAAAAAAACAGATACTTATTATAATTTTCCTTTTCAGAAATAATTTTTCCTACCTGGCTTCCTAAGAGCGCAGGAAATACTGCGCAAGAAAAAGCCAAACCAAAATAAAATGGTGGTAGATTAAGATTGGCTATTTTATTATAAACAACCACTTGTATGAAACCGCCTCCAATAGCAGCAAGAAGTGTTGCAAATAAAAAAATAGCGTATGATCTGAATTTTTTATAATGTGACATGTTTTCATCTACCGTTGCTTGTCAATATCATGATTTCGAAGTTAGAAAACCATAGAATGCATCGTTTACTGGATTATTTTTAGTCTCTCCCTGAATAAATAACGAACAAGAAAAATTAACATCATATAGTAGTAGATCGATGCCCTCAAGCTTCGCTTCAGTTAATTGCGTATTCGTAGAATTAAGTGACTGAGACTGAATCATTGTAATTTTCTTTGTAGGCAAATAAAATTTTAGTAGGTATTTATATAAAGACGTAATGCTGACAATTTTTAAACAATACCTGCGCAATACATTTATTTCTTCATTAGTAGCAAGAGCAAGCACTACCTCCGAACGTTCTAGAACCATTATTGCTTCAAGAGTAAGATGCTCTACAGCATTGACCCCATATCCTACAACATTAATATACTTCATAAATCAAAAACCAAACATAATGCGACTCTAATCTACTTATATACACTATTGTATAGCGGATCAAATTGTATTTTCTTTTTCAAGTACATCACTCTACTTATATAGTTTATTACCGACGAGAGCGGTAAATAGATTCTCATTTTTGGCGACCTCTAATGAGCTTTTTTGATGATAAAAATGAACAGAGCTTACTAGTAACCCCAGTAAAAAAATGAACTGTGCCGAAAGGAAAAAACCATGAAATATTTTTTTCACATTCATAAGTATCCTTGATTGAGGTCTATTGAGCTTCAAAGCAATTAAAAATAAACAAGTTATTAACTCGCTAAGGTTACCATTTTTTAGTAATAAACTCCACCGCAATGGCAGCGTCACTGCAGGATTTATCCGCAGTGACGCTGCCGACGGCATGAGAAAATACCAAATACAATCAATAGGTTATCATATTTTTTTCAAACGCTTCCCACGAGATTAAATAAAAAACACGCGTAACCCCTTGTTTATATCAGTATAATCTGATAGTGTTTTTATAAGCAAAACTGAAAACCCGTGAACATCGGTAACAGTCTTGCGAATAGCCATTACCATTCCCAAATCTAATTGGCGGAACGTTTTAGTCGGGAACCGCAACCTCATCTGGATGTTATCATTCAGAACCCACTGCGATGCTTGCAGTGCAATTCCCTTTCGGGAATTGAACATCACAATACAATTATGTGTTGACCCTATGATTCAATCATTTCATTTGAAATGCATTGAATGACGTCTAGAACTTAAGCT